>Ga0154020_10001228_pt1 | contig 31767 bp, 24 predicted proteins | sample Klosneuvirus_201_FD_109709 | JGI IMG/M metagenome (GOLD analysis project Ga0154020, IMG submission 109709) | Active sludge microbial communities from wastewater, Klosterneuburg, Austria - Klosneuvirus_20160825_MG | ecosystem: Engineered > WWTP > Aerobic digester > Activated sludge | place...
TCTTTAATTTTCACATTAATTGCCGGCGCAGTTCCTACATTCTGGAAATTGATATGGTAGGTTAATTGATTTGTAGTCATTGGAACAATTCCTTGGGCTCCAACACCTTTTGGCTCTACATTTTTATCGTTCGGATCGAATGGTCCACCCACTATCCAACATTTACTAAATACATTATCAGTTAAAGTTGTTTCGGTATAGAGAGAATTAACGCCTGATTTAATGCAGTAATTTGTATTAATCACAGCCGATGTTTTCATAAAAAGATTAAGTGAAAAAACTTTGCCGGTTAAGTTCATTGCATTTAACCGTAAGTCGGCCATGTTCCAAACTATGCTATCGCCAGAAGGCAAACTGAATAAAGAAGTGTAAGTAGGCGTGCCGGCAGCTAATGAAGTTAACTGCACCTGAGGATCGAGCGTTATATAAAACACACCTCCGTTATTGGTACTTGAACAATAAGCAGGATGAGAAATTCCATAATAAGCATCAAATTTAAAATTACCACCAGGTACAGAGCTTCCACTATAAGGATTATTTTGAAACACGTAGCAATTTAAATTGTTTACTGAACTCTGAATCAATTTATCATAGCGCGTAATATTAGTTGCGCCATTTGAAAAATAATATGAATTAGGATTTACAGAGCAAGTCATTGCAAAACCTGAATTCGGGGTAACTGTAAGCGAGTATTGAGTTGAGCTATATGGCGATAATACAGTATAGTTCCCATTATAGGCAGGAATGGCAGTGGTGGTGTAAGTTCCGTTTGTTGAAGTTATCACTTCGTCGGAAGCATACAATTCTGCACCGTCTTTATAGCAATTGGTATTACAATCGACAAATGTCATGTTACCTGTTACAGTTGCGCAACTATCTACTATCAGAGCTAGACCCTGTAAATACGGGAAACCATCATTAATTCCCATATTACTATTCATTGTCGCATTATAATATAATGTGTAAGTTCCTAAAGTTGTTAATTCAGGTGGTGTAGGTAGAAGATAAGATCCACCCCAGCTACATGAGTTGTTGGGTGTCCAAATTACCGATACAGTATTGGTATAAATGTTAGATGTTGTGCCATTCGTTACGGTGTAAGTCACAACTTCATTTGATGGAGTAACGTCGAAATAATTTCGAGGGTATAAACCGGTCATTACATATAATGAAGACTTACCAATACAAAATGGTGTATAACCCCCGCTCCAACCCGGTGTATTTGAAATAACTAATGATGCAAGGTTGGATTTTTTGAAGCCATAAACACTATATAGTGGAATATTATGTACTGTATTATAAGCGAAATTAGTTGGATTGGCGAAAATACTAGCGCCATATTTCTGATCGAAGGGTGCCCCTGTTCCTCTTGAAAGCATATTTTGAGCAGGCAATACAAGATTATTCAAATTCTTTACTTTAAAAATCCCATTATTATCTGTTGTCCCGCTCCAGCTACTGCTAGCAGTAACATTATAAGTGTAAGTAAAACTCAAACAATAATTAATGAGAGGTTTCTCGCCCATTCCCGGCTCATAAATGGTATTGTTATTGGCGTCATTAAATAAGAAAAACACAATTGAATCATTTTGAGCTTTTACTCCGGAATTTATTCCGCCGAAAATTAGAAAAGCCAATGTTAGAAGTTTGCTTAGAGTTCTCATCTTAATAATAAATTTTATCAAACTTATCATTATTATCCATGCCTGAACGTGCGAATGATTGAATGACAGTTTATATTGATTAAACTGACAGTTCCTTTAAGGTAAGCCAGGCAAGTAAGCCAGACCCTATTTTAAGAGCCGATTCATCAATGTCAAAAGTCGAAGTATGTACTCCGGAAGTAATGCCTTTTTCTTTGTTACCGGTTCCTAATCTGAAAAAGCAAACAGGTAATTGCTGTGAAAAGAAAGCGAAATCTTCGGCGGTCATTCTCATTGGCAATTCCTCAACATTTTCTTTTCCTAAATATTCAATAGCTGCTTCTTTGCACTTGTCAGTCAGCTTTAAATCGTTCACCAAAAACGGATAGCCAATTTCTATTCTTAAATTAGCTTTAGCTTTATTTCTCTCAGCAATTTCATTGACAATTTTTCTGATGATGTCATGCGCTTCTTTCCGCCACTTCTCATCCATTGTCCTGAATGTGCCTTCTAAACTAACCGATTCCGGAATAACATTCGTTGCCCCTTTGCCTTCTATTTTACCAAACGCTAATACAGTCGGGATTTCGGATTTACCATCGTTAGGGAATTTCTTTTTCAACTCCATTAATATTTCTGATGCAATTAAAAGCGGATTATTATAATCTGCCGGCATAGCCGCGTGACCACCTTTGCCGGTTATAGTTAAATAAATTTCATCAGTGCTTGCCATGTACATCCCGCTTCTGAAACCTACTTTACCAACTTCCATACTCGGATGAACATGTTGTGCAATTGCGCAGTTCACTTTCGGATTATCTAATACACCCTCCTTAATCATCAATGAAGCACCGCCCGGTAAAACCTCTTCGCCCGGTTGAAATATTAGTTTTATTGTTCCCTCAAACTCGCTTTTAAATTCATTTAAAATGGCTGCCGCTCCCAATAAACTTGCACTATGTACATCGTGCCCGCATGCATGCATGACGCCCGGGTTTTTTGACACATAAACGGTTTTATTTTCTTCGGTTATTGGCAACGCATCCAAATCTGCACGCAGCATTAAAACTTTCTTATCAGGATTCTTGCCCTTAATTAGTGCAACAATACCTGTTTTTACAATTCCGGAAACATAAGGTATTCCTAACGCATCTAATACCGCGGCTATGTAGGCAGAAGTTTTTACTTCAGCGAACGACAATTCCGGATTCTGATGAATATGTCTTCTTATTTCAAGTGTTTTAGCAAAATGTTTTTCAGCACTCAGTTTTATTTGCTCAGCTTTTACCATACTATTTCCAGAAAATCATTTTAACACCTAATAAAACAATTATAACACCGAATATCTGTTTCACAGTTTTCTGATCAAGCCCAATGGCCCATTTGCTGCCGAAATAACTACCAATCATGAAGGTGGATGCAATTATTATTGCAGTTTTCATTTCGACATATCCTGCTTTATAATAATTGATAACACCAAAAATACCAATGGGAAGTAAGAACATAAATAAAGTTGTTCCCTGAGCCTGCTGCTGACTGTATTGCAAAAAATAAACAAGAACCGGAACAATTATTATTCCTCCGCCAATGCCTACTAATCCACTTAGCATTCCAGCAAGCAATCCAACAAGTAATAAAATGATAATACTGTTCATACTAGAAGTCGGTTGTAAATGAAAGGTAAGTAATAGATTTTTGCACCTGCCAGTCATCAACACCCCATCCAAAATCCAATCTCACAAAATAGCCCAATAAACGTGAACGTACTCCCAATCCGAATCCGCCAACTATAGGGTTTTTCTGATTATAAATTGTGAGTGTAATTGGATTATTGTAATAACTATTTTTATTCAGTGTATTATCCTCACTTAATGGATTTGCACCATACCAGGCCATACCTAAATCAAAGAAATTAATGATCTGGAAATTATTTACAAAGTCAGACCGGATCGGACGGTTTAATAAATATCTGAAAATCGGGAAACGCAATTCGGAATTAAAAACCATAAAGCTATTGCCATTTCGGATATTCTGCTTGAATCCGCGCATATTAGTTGCCAAAGTCTGGAATTGATATTCCTCCGGATGCACCACGTTTATTGTTTGGTCGAAAGAAGGTCCGAACCAAGAGTCAACTCCTCCTAAATAATAAATCAACTTATCCTTACCCAATGATGTTCCACCTGCTATACGGTTACACCAGATTAAATCGCGGTGAACTTTTTTATACCCACGTACATCAAATCCGAAAGTAATTAAATCATGTTGCTCTTTCGTTAATAATCTCCAATATTCTCCCCAAACCTTGGCGCGAACACCGTTATACAAGTTTAATCCTCTCTTACGGGTATTATCAAAAATATATTCTAAACGTGCTCCTACGTAATTATCAAATAAATTGCGTTTAGGAAGTGAAAAGTCTCCAACTGAAGCAAAAACTGTTCTGTCGTTTCGGTACATGACTGATAAACGCGTCGCGCTCACTTCGCTGAATGGCCGCTTAACTGAATACCTGATATCCTGGGAATTAATTTTAGCCAGGTTTCCATAGTAACCCGCTACTTTCAAAAATGATTGACGGTGTAATACAAGTTGATGATCGAACATTTTCCTCCGGTTTTCATAACTCAACATATATTCGTTGTCAAGAGAACCTGCAATCCTGAATCCCGCCACAATCCTTCTGTCTTCAAATAAATCGCTTAAGCCTATTTTAAATAAAGCATTTAACCCTGGGTTAAGGTAAATAGGATTTGAGCCTCCGGTGAAACGCTGGTAACTTGTTCCTAAATAGGAGTTATCCAATTGTGTTACTACATAATCGGTATAAAATGCGGTATAATAATTTTGTTGTATTGGAAATCTGAATTCATTTTGCGCCACTGCACTTTTATTGGTTACTGTGTCTGTAGCTGTTTGCTCCGGCTTAGCAATGATTGAATTATTCTCTTTCGTTTTTTCGCCCGTTAATTTATAATTATCAAAGTCAATTCCGTCTTGTTTTTTTGACGTGGTGTCTTTTACAGATTTTGGTTTAGGCTCCTCTTGCTTCTTGGGAGGTAGCATGATTTTCTCAGGATCAAACATGGTAGGTCGCTCAGTAGATTTCAACCATGTATCTTTTAATTCCATTGTTTTAAGATCTGATGGCTTATCAATGTCGGAAACAGTTAACACATATTTTCCTTCGTTGTAAAACACTTCAGCTTTCTTTGTTTGCCGCGCATTAATGTGTTGTTCAATAATATTATGATTGTAATTACTAATCGCTTTCGAATTGAAGAAATAACGGTAATGCTCAACAGTATCAACAAATGAAATGCTGCTGTCGAATTGCGCTACATAGCGATTGTAAATGCCATTCTTTTCACTAATATATGCAACCAAATCCTTTGAATACTCCTGCGGCAAAATCTCATTGACATTAGGCGTATTCGTCACGCGAATGGCGATTTGCGATTTCGGACTGTAACTCAGATAAAACAAATCGTTATTACGTGTGATTTTATTAAACACTTTAGCATCTTCACTCCATTTAATGGTGTCTGACACCCTGTTGCTTTCAAACACAATACCTTTGCTGTTTTTCACGAACACAGGATGATTGTCATCCCAGATATCATTAGTTAATTGTTCGATGCCGCCACTGTTAAGTGTGAAAATAAAAATATCTGACTGCCCTTTGCCTTTTTTAACGCCGCTCATGGCAAGTTTTTTCCCATCACTACTGAATACGAAACTATTTACTTTTTCGAAACCTGTAATATTCCTTTTAAAAGTTTCCTTAGTGGTAGTATTATAAGTTTGCAAAATCATTTGATTTTTCCGCTCATAAATCATGGCCACAATTTCATTATTCGGATGAAATGCCAGTAAAGGATAATTATAATCTTCCAGCCTCTCTACCTTTGGCCCGAATTTTAAAATGCGCTTGTGCTTTTCTTCTCCAAACGTATTTAACCACACTTTGAATTGCCCCATTTCATTGGTGGCATAAATGGCTTTTTGTCCGTCAGGACTTACTTTTAACTCGTAATAATGTCTGGTTTTTTTCTGCTTAGTTAAAATATTAGGTGAAGTTGGAAATGTGCGCGTAGAATCATTGTAACTATAATAACGTTTATTGAAAACTTCCGTCATTTCAGAAATCAAATTATTCAGCGAAGTTCCAACAACAAATACCAATGCATTATCAGGACTCCTACTCACTTTAGCCATGTACAAAATATTAGGAATCACTGCTTCCCCATAGGTTTCTGCAATGTAATACCATAAGGCATGACCCGCCATGTAGGCATCTTTGCCTGTTAAACGGTTAAATTTATAGAAGCGGTCGTTTTTAATTGCATCTTGCAAGGCGTTATCAGATAACGTATGCCAACCCTCCGACAAATATCTTACCAAACCTTGCTTGAACCAATCAGGCAAAACCAGCAATGTCGAATTCCGGACCATGTCACGGGCACGTCCGCCAAACATCATTTTATTAATAATCAATTCCGCTAAAGCCGCTCTAATCTGCCTGTCGAGATCGGCGTGGCTGCCATTAAAAAAAACATTGATCTTATCTCCAACAATGTGAGTAACACCTCCCACATTCGAATTGTCTTCTACGGCTAAACCAAGATTGCTTTGCTTAAAATCATTCTGATTGTTATAGACAAGAATCTGAATTTTATCTTCAACCTGATAATCCAAACGTTTTTCGAGGATAGGCAATTGCTTATCTACAGAAACCGCAACATATTGGGCAATTTCTTTGCCTCCCTGGTACATATAAACTTTGTAGCGGTCAAAATCAAAATAAGTCCACTCAAAAGTCTGGTATTGCATCCGGTTTTTGCCAAAGTCCATCTGCATCCCATAATAAAATTGGGCAACAGATTTTTTACTGAAAATAAAAAGCGCTAAAACAATGACGCTCAAAAACCGTTTTAAACTCATGGCACTAAGCTTTAAAGGTACGGAATTTTACTAAAAAAAGGCACTAATTGTTACTTTTTGGTTTGCCAAAAAGTAATAAAATCATAGCTGTTTTACAAAGTCGCGGAGGAGACGGAAAACATCACCGTAATCCGTTAAAGGTAAGGTTTTTTCAATATCATCTACATCATGGTAAGCCTTAATTCCGCCAAGGGTGTAAATGAAAAAAGCAGGCACGCCCTTCTCGGTAAACCAGTAGTGGTCACTGTTTTGAGCCTTCCCCCGCTTTTTTACCTCTTTCACGTAATTTTTCTCAAAATTGATATTGCTTAGCAAATTAAACTGATTTGAAAGTACTGCGCCATTCGTCACCATAATGCCATCATCCCCTGTTCCCAGCAAATCCAGGTTGATTAAAAATTTAATAGTTTTTAAGTCGATGCCGCTTTTCTCAACAAAATGCTTTGATCCTAATAATCCTGCTTCTTCACCGGCAAAAAACACAAAAACCGTTTTGTATTTGGGAGGATTCTCTTTATAGTATTTTATAAAATTCAGCAACATGCTCACGCCGCTGGCATTATCATTTGCACCCGGGAAATATGTTTTTTTTCCCATACCACCTAAATGGTCATAATGCGCAGTAAAATAAATACAGGTGTCGTTATTAACGGTGCCGGGAACAAATGCGCAGATGTTTTTGTTAATGTATTTGGTCAGTACTTTGCTTTCTATATTCAACTCAAGCGTTTTAAACTCATTGTATTGATTTTTATTAAGCAGTTCTATTTCGCATCCGGCTAAAGAATTGGTAGCCACACTAAACGTCAGCTTCCTTTTTAAGCTCAAAATTACCGGTATGGGTGAATCGGCTGCTTTATAAGTTACACTATCTGTCTGCTTCAAGGTGAATTTTCCTTTAATGCTGCCGCTCTGAGGATTCAAAATAAAATCCACACCCGGCTTCAGTACTTTACCGTTTAATTTAACGACAACATTATTTGGGAAAGTGTTAACGTCAAAATCAAACCACTGGTAATAACCAGTGCCAAATAAAGGTTGAGCTTTAAAACGTGTGAGTTGTTCTGAAATAAATTTTGCAGCGACATCTAGACCATTATTCAAATATCCCCGCCCGTAACACTCTTTCGATGTTAATTTTTTAATGACTACGCGCGCGTATAATGAATCTTGTGATTTGGATAGATTAATCACACCAAAAAACAAAGTAAAAACAATTATGTTGCGCAACAACATTGTAGTAATTCCCGACCTTATTTGGTTATATACGAACATTATTCGCCCTTCACCATTTTCTTAGTATCGATCACTTTACCATCAACAATCAAACTGTAAGTATATAAGCCATTGCCTAAATCGTTGGCGAAAACATTTAATTGGCCACGACCTTTTTTAGTTATATCAACTGTTTTTAGAATTCGTCCATCAATGGTACTGAAAATAATCTGCGCGTAACCGTATTTTTCAGGTACGTTATAAGTAATAGTTGTTTGCTCAGCGAAAGGATTAGGTACATTTTGGTTTAAAACAATAACATCGTTATCATTTAAATTAATGTTTAATTGGTTTAATTCCTCTGCTTTAGTTGTGCGAACTGTAGTGCTTGAACAACATGAAGAAACTGAAGATGTTAATGCTGCAATTTGCGCTTGTACAGCATTGTTAATAGAATCTTGTTTACTGGTTTTTGTTTTTAAGCAGTCAATTACTTTTTGTTGTTCCTGAATCCCTCTGATTAATAATGGAATCAGTTGCTGATACTCTAGTGATTTGTAAGTGAAAGATGGAACATTGACTACACCCAATGAATCAAATTGGGCAGGATGTGCTAAATTATTTACCAACTCAGGTAAAATTACTTCTACATCTTGAGCTAATAGGCCATATTGCTTGCCACTTGGCAAATTCATACTAGGATAAGAAGCTAGTTTGTAATCAAAAGTTTTTGGTTTAAGTTGATTAAGAATACTAATAGCGTTTTGAATCGAATCAATATTCTGTTTAAGGTTTTTATCAGAAGTGAAATTATCATTTCCTGTTCTAACCACGTTACCGTTAAAATAACCTGCATATGTTCCGGTTACAGGGAACGGACCCGAAGGTACTGTTGCACTAAAGGCCGCTGGTGCTGCTGTACCATATACAGCTATATTAACTGAAGCAGTTGGAGCAACCGAACCATAAATTGCAACATTCATCCCATTAGTGCCTCCCTGATGTCCGGCATCAAAGAAACCGCCAATATTAAATTGCCCTGCGGGGTTAACCGATTGCCCCCAAACACCAATTGCCATGGCATTTGTTACCGATTGAGCAGTATTATGTCCTTCGCCTTTAACGCCAATGCCAATTGGGTTTCCCGGCCCGGCGTATGTTGGGTCAACTTCACCTGTACCTCGTACGCCAATATTATTATTAGATGTACCGTTAAGCTTGAAACCGGCTACACCGATAGTGCTGTTGGACGGATTTGCACCTGCCGGTGTGGCATTTACAAATAAGCCGGTAACTCTAACGGTTTTAGATTGTGCATTAAATCTGTTAGGAATTGTAGTTAAAATTGTATTGTCGCCCACCTCAATCTTTTCGCCGGTTGTAGAAACGTCACCATTAAAATAAATACCAAATCCGCTCAATGGAATTTCCCTATCGTTTAATAATTGTCCACCTGCTCCTCCCACATTTTGTCCCAAATGAATAAGACCTGGAGTCGGACCGTTAGTTGACAAGCCATTATCAGCCCCTGCATTTCCACCTGGCTTAACAAGAACAACATCACCATTTTGATCAACAGTAAGTACTTTTTGGTCATTTACTCCTCCCGTTCCATTTGGTACTGGGGTACTTGCACTTGTTAAATCACTAAATCGTAAACCACTCGCGCCAGTGGACGCTGGCCAACTGCCAGGAATGAATGCAGCGTTACCTACTGGACTCGCGAGAACAGAATTTATCTCGAAAGTATTACCTGGGTCTGATGACGTAGCGGCCATGTCTCCGACACCAATTCGTGGGTCAGGTACTGTATTTCCATTTAATGTATTTGGAAGAAAACGCATGAACTCTAAACCATTTACACCTTGCATAGTACCGGGACCAACATTTGGTTGACCCGTTAAAGGAGAAGTAAATATAATCCTAAATCTATCTGCCCCACCAGCCGAAGAAACATTATCGTCGCCCCATGTAATAACAGCATCTTGTCCATTTACTTCAGGTTTTAATCCAAAATATACATGGTCGTTGTCTCTACTAACTGTTATACCTAAATCCATCCAACTTCTGTATCCAAATGTTAGAGCAGGCGTTAATGGATTTGTTAAATTATAACCCAAGTGTAATAATGATAAAGGCTGATCAAGTGCTAAGAGTGGGTTGTGTGAAATAGAGGTGCGTGTTGTGTTATTAGCTATTCCTCCCGGGTTTGATGTGCCAGGAGTATTAATGGCAGTTATTCGAAAACGTTCTTGATTCAAATTTGTTGTTGTAGCATTTGAACTAAATATAAGATGTCGGTTTTCCTGATTAAATAAATATGCATTATTATTAGCGTCAATACCTAAATGCAAACCATCAGTTGAGTTGATATTTGTAGGGGCCGTTTGTGGCGTATTTGCAAAACCACTGTATTGATTAGTTATTTGCAGCCAATTTGTTTGGTTATTCTCCCTATGAAGATGCAAAGTACTCCTTGGTGCTGCCCCGCCATTATTGAAGCGAGGACCAATGCCCACATTACCTGTGTTAGTTAGCCTCATTATTTCAAGTCCGTCTGAAGTTGCTGGGTTTGGGATGATTCCTGGAGCAGGATATGTAGGGTTATTTTGGCTTGTTTCGGTATAGTTAAAGACCATGTGGTCAGGTCCAGAAAAACCTCCCTGATCATCACCCCAATTAATGACAGCATTTTGTTGATCAACTTGGGCACCACCGCCCCATCTTTTATCACCAATCCAAATTTGATCGGTTGCCGATTGCCAGAGTATTCCTTCACGCATCCATGGCCTGTAACCACCAAAATTGACTTGGCCGGTTACTGAGGAAGAAATATGTAAACGACTCCAAGGGTCAGTACGATTTATACCAACAAATCCGCTAGTGTTTTGCAAACCAGCAGCAGCAGTGGTTGGATTGGCAAAAATATTTTGATTAATACCCATTCGCTCAGTGCTAAATGTTTCGAAACGAAGTGGTATAGTATTATTTATCCAACCAAGATAATCGGCAGGTCCTAGACCTAAATGACCAAGAACGCCAACACCGGATGAAGTCGACTGTGCCATCAATTCTTGACTAATGAAAATCAGACTAAAAGCCAGAACATTTGTAATGATAATCTTTTTCATTTTGCTTGTTTTAAAAGTTTATAATTTGTGGTTATATTGTTGTTTGTTATTTTAACGGTATAGAATCCATCATCAAAATCTTTCAAATCAATGACAAAATTCTCGTTGTTAATGGTCTTTTCGAAAATCAAATTTCCAAGTAAATCAACAACAAAGACGTAACTATTTACTATAGGTTCTGTAAATTTAATCATTAAAAAGTCTTGAGCAGGGTTGGGATAAACAAGAATTTCTGGATATGAAGCAACTTTAAAAATTCCAACACTAGAATTACATAATGTTGAATCCATTGAAAGACAAACATCATCAATGTAATAATATGCTACAGAAAGAGAATGTGTACAAGCGGATATGGTTGTATTTGAATTATCAAAAAAATTACCAAGCATTAAGAATTTATAAGAAGAATCTGCAACAAAAGAACCACTTATCTTAGACCAGCCTAATGTATCATTAACAACGATATTTGAATATACTTGCGAAAAATTATTTATAGGTGCAGTATTTGTATAGCTAAAGGCTACGCTAGAAAACTTCAAACAAAATTTATCCGAAGGGCATGCGTAGCCTACGAAGCTATTGGATGTATCCCTTCTTGAAATATAAGCGGAAACAAAATATTTTGTGCCAATCGTTAAGGTTTGGCTTAGTTGTACACCAAGAAACTCTCGATTAGGAGACGCATTTTTTGCGTATAAACTAAGTCCAATATAACCATTACCAGTTCGCGCATTCTGATACCCAATCCAATTTGAAGGCACACCCATTGAAGGTGTTGAACTACCAATGGCACACACGTTATAGTAGTCCGGTGATCCACCACAATTATACCAACTTGTTGGTATTTCTCCAGCCGAAAGTGGACAGTTTGTATAACCTTCAAAACTAGGATTCGGCACAAGGTTAACTTGCGAATAAAAAAAGGACGATAAAGAAATTAAAACGATTGTAGTTAAATTTTTCATAATTTTTGAATTTTAATTTTCTTAGTTTTATTGATTAATCGATTCTGAATGAATAAATAATACAAGCCAGAATCTAACCGAGAAAGATCGATTTCATTATTTTCAATCGATAAAAAAATGGTTACATTTTCCCCGACCGAATTAAATATTTGAACTATAGCTGAGGCAATATTTATATTACATGATAGTTTTTCAGAAGAAGGGTTTGGGAAAATTTGTATGCCATCTAACAAATCAAAAGCAGATTCGTTAGTATTCATGACAAAACTTGAATCGGTTGATACTTTGAGATCATCAGTAAAGTAATATGAAGCATAAGTAGTTGGAAAATTATTTTTGTAATCAATGTAAGATGTATTAGAAGAGCTAAAAAAATTACCTAAAGTGATATAGGTATAATTCGAATCGGCAACAAAAGAACCAAAAATCATAGTCCAATTTATAGTATCATTTATTATTGCATTGGAGTATACATGAGCAAAGTTATTAATGGGAGGTTTATTTAAATTTGAAAATGGAATCGTTGAAAATAAAGCGCCAAGCTTATTTGAAGCACAGCAACTCTCAAAATTATCAATTGCCAAACAGCTTTTAAAGGACACAAAATACTTTTGACCTAAGGTTAGTGTTTGTGTCAATTTTGTAGAGACAGGTTCTCTGTAAAATGGTGGCGCTGGTTCGTTTAGTTGAAAAGTGATCATACCAACATATGCATTTCCTTCCGCAGCATTTTGATATCCGTGGATATTCCAAGGTACGGACATGTTTCCTGCTGGGGAACAACTATTATAGTAATCAGTTGTACCAGAAGAAAAAAACCAATTTCCTGTACAATTTAATTGAGCGCTAGTGTTAGGGCAGCAAGTATAACTTTCAAAACTTGGATTGGGTACAAGGTTGATTTGAGAATAGAAAAAGGAAGTAATAAGTGAAAGAGACAAAATAAGAAATATTTGAAATCTTAATTTTTGCATTTAATGAAGTTAAAGAAATTACTTTAGAAAACAAATTAACTTATAATTAAATTACCAGCACCAACGCCCACAAAAATATTTGTATTTCCGCCTTTGTGCCACAAAACTTGCTGGTCGGCAATCATGTAACTTCGCCTTGGTGCATTTACATCAATATCATCTGCAAAAACATCAAGAAGATTGTCAGGTGTTGTATGGCTTGTACCAATACCAACAAAACCCTGAGTTGGGCCACCTAAACCAACAATACTCATGCGAACGTTAGCCAGATTTGCTGCCGCACTCTCAAAAACAGAAAACAAAAAGAAATTTTACGAAGCATCATTGAATTATAATGAAAGTAATACGTTTAAATAAAACGCTTTTGATTCAACTGATAAAGGCGAAGCATTAACTCATGATCGTTTTTCCAGTTGTAAAGATTTTTTAACTCATTCAGATAGGCTTCGCTGTTTTCCAAAGATTCTATCAGGTTAAGTTGTTCAATAGCCAGATTAAATTCAGTGGAATTCTGGTTAAACAATTCGTTAATGATCCGGAATTTATCATTCAAGCCTAACTCAATTCGTTTAGCTCCAACAACCGCGTCGAGTTTTGAAGCTTCTGTACTGATGGGTGGTGTTACATCATTCTCAACCGTTACCTTTTCTTCATTAGCAGTTACCTGCTCCATTACTTTTAAATGAAGATTGAAATTGGGAGACAATTCCTTGTGAGATTTAAGATATTTGTAAATAATCAATTGTTCATCGAGGTTACGCACATAGGCACTTAGCCTTTCAACTTCAGTCACTGAAGGCTGAATATTATCGTCAATATCAATTAACATGGCTTTCACTTCCAGTGCTGCCAGTTTTAATTGCTCAAATGCTTTCTCGGTGTTCATTTGTTATTATTTGTGAATAATTTTAAAATTAAAAGTAAGGCATTTACCTTTACATTTAAGCTTTGTTATTAACGCCTTTTAAACAATGTTTTTAGAAAACACAACTACATACCGCCGTAAGGGTTGGATAGAAGTAATTTGCGGCAGTATGTTTTCGGGCAAAACCGAAGAGTTGATTCGGCGTTTAAAGCGTGCGAAATTTGCGAAACAAAAAGTAGAAATTTTTAAACCACTCATAGATACCCGTTACGATGAAGTAAAAGTGGTTTCACATCAGGGTAACGAAATACACAGTACGCCTGTTCCATCCAGTTCAAATATTATTTTATTAGTAAATGATGTGGATGTAGTTGGTATTGATGAGGCGCAGTTTTTCGATGATGAGTTGCCTAATGTTTGCAAGCAATTAGCAGATATGGGTATCCGCGTCATTGTTGCGGGACTCGATTTAGACTACTTAGGAAAACCCTTCGGGCCAATACCTAATTTGCTGGCAACAGCCGAATATGTTACTAAAGTTCATGCCATTTGTATGCATTGCGGTAATCTGGCTTATGTGTCACACCGCACCATCATCAACGACAAACTGGTAATGCTTGGAGAAACGGATAGCTACGAACCGTTATGCCGCGATTGTTACAATAAAATAAATAAATAAGTGCATACACCCTACCACATAGCTGATATTTGCGGGGGAGACTTGACAGGCTCATCGCATATTGTCATTAAGCACTTAATCACCGATAGCAGGACAATTACTTCGTATGGTGAAAGTTGTTTTTTTGCATTGATAAGCGAGCGCAACAACGGACATAAATTTATTCAGGCCATGTACGACAAAGGTGTGAGGTGTTTTGTTGTATCAGAAGATGTTAAACCACCAGCAACGGATTGCGCTTTTATAAAAGTCAATAACACTTTAGAGGCTTTACAGAAAATTGCTTCTCATCACCGCGATATTTTTAAAATTCCTGCAATTGGTATTACCGGCAGCAATGGCAAAACCATAGTGAAAGAATGGCTGTACCAACTCCTGAAGCACCGTTACAACATTTGCCGTAGTCCTAAAAGTTATAATTCACAAATTGGTGTGCCACTTTCGGTTTGGAATTTAAATGTACACCATAACCTTGGCATATTCGAAGCAGGCATTTCGCAAACGATCGAAATGCAGAAATTACAAAACATTATCCAACCTAACCTGGGGGTATTCACCGGCATTGGCGCCGCACACCGTGAAGGATTTGACAGTAAGGAAGAAAAAATAAAAGAAAAGTTTTTACTGTTTGAAAATTGCGAAACCATTGTTGTTAACGGATTACAAAAACAAGAAATTCCTGAATCTTACCGTAGCAAAAATATTATCCGTATTGGACAGGAAGGTCATGTTGTGCCAAATAAAATCACCACACACGAGTTGCATACTGATTTAGAATTGCAATACCTCAACACAGTTTACAATATTGAAATCCCATTTACCGATGCTGCTTCGGTAAGCAATGCGCTTACTTGTTTCGGAGTTTTGGTATCGTTAAAATTAAATCTAGAAGATTACATTCCGCTGTTCAAAAATTTGAGTCCGGTTGCTTTGCGCCTCGAAATAAAAAACGGAACCAATAACTGCGTGCTCATTAACGATTATTATAACTCCGATTTAGATTCGCTACAGATTGCATTGAATTATTTAAATCAGCACAAGAGAAGTCAGTCGCGTACGGTCATCATTTCCGATATCGAGCAATCCGGACTGGATGCAAAAGAACTGTACAGGCAAATTGCCGCCATGCTCAAACAGAATCACGTTGACAAACTGGTAGCGGTAGGAAAAGATATTGCTGTATATAAAAGTTTTTTCAGCGGCGATAAGTATTTCTTCGACGACACACATGATTTATTAAAATCATTAAATGAAGGCCGGATATTTTTTCATAACACCACTATACTATTAAAAGGCGGGCGACGTTTTGGTTTTGAAAATATTTCCCAGTTGTTGCAGCAAAAAAGTCACGATACAGTTTTAGAAATTAACCTCAACAAACTCACCGACAACATTAATTATTACCGCAGCTTAATAAACAAAGACGTAAAAATTATGTGCATGGTGAAAGCCATGGGTTACGGCAGCGGCAGTTCAGAAATTGCCAAAACATTGCAACACATTGGTGTAAATTATTTGGCAGTAGCTTATGCTGACGAAGGCGTTGAATTAAGAAACGCCCAAATTCAATTGCCAATAATGGTGATGAGTCCGGAAGAAGATTCACTGGAAGACATTGTTAATTTTAATCTTGAACCTGAGATATACTCTCAGCGCATATTAGAAATGTTTTGCAGGCAGCTCAACAAAAGCGGCGTTTCTGAACCTTATCCTGTACATATTAAAATTGATACAGGCATGCACCGCTTAGGATTTGAAGAAAAAGATTTTGAAGCACTATCTGAATTATTATTGAATACGCCACAGGTGAAAATCCAGAGTGTCTTTTCACATTTAGTAGGCACTGATAATCCTTCGCTGGATGATTTTACCCACGAACAAATCTTAGTTTTCGAAAAAGCTTGTGCTCTTTTGGAAAACAAATTAGGCTACACTTTTATAAAGCATATTTGTAATTCAGGTGGTGTAACAAGATTCAAACAGGCGCATTATGACATGGTGCGTCTTGGTATTGGCATGTATGGCATTGGCGTAAACGAAGCCGAACAGAAAAAACTGCAAAATGTAAGTTCACTTAAAACACGAATTTCCCAAATCAAACATATCAGCAAGGGGCAAACCGTTGGCTATAACCGTAACGGCAAAACAGATGCCGGAATTTCTGTTGCCACAATTCCTGTTGGTTATGCCGACGGATTCAGGCGCGATTTAGGAAATGGAAAAATAACAGTTTTAATCAATGGAAATGCCTGCAAAACTATTGGTAATGTGTGCATGGACATGTGTATGGTGGATGTAACAGGTATTAGTTGTAAAGAAGGCGATGAAGTGATAATTTTTGAGAATTTTGAACAGATACAGAAACTAGGTGATGCTATGCACACCATTTCTTATGAGGTCTTGACTTCTATTTCGGCAAGGGTTAAAAGAGTTTACATTCAGGAGTAATTTTAATTTCATGTTTCGATGTGTCAGTTCGTCCGGATAGCTCTCAGGAGGAGTCGAGAACTAACTAAAGCTTTTGATCGTGTCTCGGCTCCGCTCGACATGACAATAAGTTTACGCTCCACATGAAACCGCATTGTCACCCTGAACTTGTTTCAGGGTCTGAGATGCTGAAACAAGTTCAGCATGACCTAGTCAGATTTGACAAATTACAGGATTAAAAGTGCGAGGATTTTCTTCAACCACACCTCATCAGTTTTATCGAAGGCAGCCAATTGATCGCTATCCACATCCAAAACTGCTACAATATCGCCGTTATTATAAATAGGAATTACAATTTCTGATTTAGATAAAGAACTGCAAGCAATGTGTCCTGGAAATTTTTCTACATCTTCAACAATGATAGTTTCACCTCTTTCCCAGGCTGCGCCACAAACACCTTTTCCTTTATTAATGCGGGTACACGCAACCGGACCTTGAAAAGGACCTAATACCAATTGATTTTCCTCTACCAGATAAAACCCCACCCAAAAAAAACTCATGCCGTACTTTAAGGCGGCGCAAACGTTTGCCAAATTAGCAATGACATCAGTTTCACCACTAACTAACGCTTTTATCTGCGGAAATAATTCTGCGTACTTTCCTTCTTTGGTGTTAGCCTTTATTGTTAAATCCTCAGCCATGTAACAAATTTATCTATCTTTATCTAAATAAAACTATAAACATGAAAAAAATATTAGCTATTGCATTTTTAGGTTTAACAATTGGAGCAAGCGCACAAACTATTGAGAGCGGAAGCCACTCAACAACAGGTTATATAAAATCCGACGGAACTATTGAAAACAGCAGTCATAGTACCAAAGGCTATATAAAAAGTAACGGCACCATCGAAAATTCATCGCACAGCACCATTGGTTACATTAAAGACAATGGCACTATTGAAAACAGCAGCCATAGTACTGTTGGATATGTGAAAAAAGACGGAACCGTAGAAAATTCATCACACTCAACAATTGGTTATGTAAAAGATAACGGAACTGTAGAAAATTCTTCGCACTCAACTATTGGTCATGCCAGTGGTGTAAAAAAAGAATGGGCTGCAGTGGTGTTTTTCTTTTTCAAGTTTAACTAAGCACTTTTATATCTGATAAAAATCAGTTTTTTTGTCCTCTAAATTTTAGACTAAAATATTTTCTTTTTCTGCTAACTTTTATATTTTAGCTAAAAAATCAAAATCATGAATAAAATTTTAGTATGGATTAGCGGCTTTATTTTGCTGGCTAATATTGCTGTTGCTCAAACTGTTCATTACAGTAGTGGGTTTCAGCGCCCGCAAACTACTATTAGTTTAGGCTACACAAATGCCTGGAACGATGCAAAAGTTGACAATCAGGGGAATGCCTATGTATTGGCATTGCTAGCAGCTAATCAGGTTTTCAATTCACAAACCTACTCAATAACAACAAACCCGGTTACCCGTTTAGGTAAAATGCTCATTAAATATAACTCAGCCGGCGTGGTACAATGGGTTACTCCAACTACTTTTCCTGCAGGAGAAATAGGCGTAAAAATACTACTGGATAATAATCAAAACCCAATTGTTGTGGGCAATACCGGAACAGTAACATCGAAGATGGCCTACGAATACCGTCTATCTGTAAGCAAATATAATAGAAACAACGGCGCTTTAATTTGGAATAAAGTCGCAGCTTCTGGAACAGGAGATGTTAAATCAGCGGCTATTTCACCGAATGGGAATATTTATATGGGTATTACCTACAAAAGCAGTAATGAATCCATTACATGGGATAATATCAGTGGATTTTTCAGTACTTCATCAAGTCCATACCCTATCATAATTCGATTAGACAGCTCAGGTGTTGCGCGTGAATTGAAACGTGTTCAAATGCAAGTTGGTGTTAATTTTACCGGTGAAGTGAATGGAATTACCTGTGCAGGCAATAACGAGCTGTATCTGGTTGGTAATACTTATGTGGCAACTAATTCAGGTGTATATGTAATAAAGTCTGATTCTTCTATAAACACACAATGGTTTATCAAAACAGGATCCAACCAATACGACCATGCCTCATCCGTTGATTATATGCAAGGATCGGTATATGTTTCGGTAAATTTTGCCGCAAACTCCACAATTAACTTTGGAAGCGGTATCACTTCCACCATCAACAATTATAACAAATCAGGCGTGGTTAAAATCAATTCTGCAGGTGTTGCACAATGGATGACGATAAATACCATTATGCCTTCAAACTTCCTTGTTGTTAAATTAAATAAAATGAATAATGGAAATATTGGTTTGTTTGGTGAATTTAAAGGCACAAACGTTCCTTTTGGAGGAATTAATTTAACTAGTTCAACTTTTATGTCGTTCCCGCAAATTGACGCGGTACTATTTGAAATGGACTCATTGAATGGAAATGTTTTAAAATATTTGAACACACAAAACAATTGGGCAAAAGCTCAAATTATGGCCACGGCTCCCGACAATTCGCATTGGATTGGAGGGCACTACCGTGGTTCAATTAACATATTAACAACTACTTTACCTCAATACGGTACAAGTAATGATTTTAATTTTTACATTGCGCGTGTAACACCTCCTCTTGCCTCATCAACAACCGGAATAAAAGAAAATACCGAATGGAATCCGTCTGCATATCCTAATCCTTTTAAATCTGCCATCCAGATTAATACTGAAAAATCAATCAACAGAGTTTCTCTTACTAATTTATTAGGTCAGGAATATCCGCTTGAAGTAAACTCATCAAACACTATTTCTACCGAAAACATTCCAAACGGTGTTTATTTTTTAAATGCTGAGTTGAGTGATTTATCAACGATTCGGCAAAAAATGATTAAAGTGCAATAAAATTATGACTAGTCCTGAAAAAAGTTGACACGGATTAGATTATAAAATCCCGTAAATATTTACGGGATTTTTTAATCTCGCTTAGCATACGCCAAACTCACTATACCTAGTTTATCAATCTCAGCTATTTCAAGCGCCTTATAGCAAGCCTCCAGTGTTGCGCCCGTTGTAATCACATCATCCACCAGCAAAACTTTTTTGTTTTTTAATTGCACCGGATGTTTTACTTCAAAAACACCATTCACGTTTTCCCAACGTTCAATTTTACTTTTACGGGTTTGGGTTGAAGTATATTCTATCCTAACAAGATTATTAACTGAAACAGGTATGTTTAATGATTGACTTAAGCCATTAGCGAAAGCTTCACTCTGGTTAAACCCACGTTCTTTCAATTTTTTATAGTGTAATGGCACCGGAATAATAATATCACTCTTTGCAATACTCTCATTTTCCTTTAATAAGTCACCATACCATTGTCCTATTTTAACAGCCAGCTCCTGATTACGTTGGTATTTAATGCTGTGAAGGATTTTTTGCACCTTACCGCTTTTCTCAAAAATGAGGTAGGAACCGGCCTTTTTTAAGGGAAACCGGCCTTCAAAAACACGGTCTAATTCGGAGTCGGGTTCTTTGTGAAAATTGCTCTTAGGCAAATTAACGAAACAATAATTACAAATAAATTCTTCGTCTTTAAGGAGTAATTTACTGCAGCAAACGCAGCTTCGGGGGTAAATAAGCGAGAGAAAGTCGTTCCAAAAGCCCATCAATTCACAAATTGCTGTTAAGATTTAAGATTTATTAAGCCCTGAGGCGTGCCGAAATTACATAATTTTGCTTAAAATAAAGCCTGATATGACTGAACAGCAAAATGAATCGAAAAAGCGTGGTGGAATACTTTGGGTACTAATTGCTTTGCTCTTAGGAAGCAATATGGTTACCATTTGGCTTTATCTTCAGGAAAAAAACAAAGCTGCTGAACAAATTGTGGTAACTGAAAAAGTGGTGGTGGAACGCGATAACATTAAAACCGATTTACTCTCACTTCAGCACGAATACGACAATTTAAAAACTAACGATGCGGCACTACAAAAGGAGATTGATGAGAAAAAAGCTTATATCGAACAATTACTTAAAGAAGCGGAAAAACACAAAGGCGACAGTTATATAATTGCGAAGCTTAAAAAAGAAACTGAAACCTTAAGACAAATCATGATTGGCTATGTGCACACGATTGATTCTTTAGGCACATTAAACAAAAACTTAATTGTAGAAAAACAAAACGTTTTAAAGGAACTTGATAACGAAAAAGGGAAAATTACCAATTTGAATAAAGAAAAAGATGAGTTAAAAGCGACAATTGAAAAAGGCTCTATCTTAACTTGCTTTAACGTGAAGGCGGTTGCCGTTAAATTAAAAAATGGCGGCAAGAAAGAAAGTGTGACTGATAAAGCCAAACGTGCCGATAAAATAAAAGTGTCGTTTTCACTTGGAGAAAACAAAATCGCAAAGCCGGGAGAAAAAACTGTTTATGTGCGTATAGTAACACCTGACGGAAAAGAAATGGCGAAAAACTACGACGACAATTACAAATTCACTTTCGAAAAATCCAGCGGTTATTTTGCAGGGAAAACCGCATTAAATTACGCGAATGTAGAGATATCGGGAGTTACTTATTGCGAAGGCAATGAAAACACGCCGCTGATAGCAGGAAATTATATCATAGAAGTAACCTGCGACGGAGTAATTGTGGGTTCAACCACACTTAAATTAAATTAAACTACTTTTCTTCGTCATTACGATGGTGAGTATTTAACCTCGCCTGAAGCAATCCCTCTAACGTCAGATTGCTTCACTCCACTTCGTTGCGTTCTCAATGACCTTATTAAGTCATGAAGCGAGACGCAACATCTGCTTCAAAGTTAATTAGCCGTTTTTTTATTGATAGCTTCGTTTTGCACACGGATAGATTCTTCGTGTAAAAGCTGACAAATTTTCTCGATATGATTACGACTCAAGCCAAGTTTTTCGGCCCATTGCGAACGGGTACGTAGTATTTCCTGCCAACGCTCTAACTGAAAAACTGTAATATTGCGTTCTTTTTTATATAAAGCAATCTCTTCAATAATTTGCAATCTTTTTGCAAGAATATTAATTAGCTCATCATCCACCTCATCAATCATTTGCTGCAAGCTTTTTAATTTATTCGCAAACTCCACATCATCACAAACGGTTTCAGGGAATTGTAAACGCTGTAACATATCCTTCAGTTCGTGTGGTGTGATTTGTTGTGAGGCATCACTAAGCGCTTTATCAGGATGAGGATGCGCCTCAATCATCAATCCATTCATTCCTAAATTCAATGCTTTTTGCGAAATACTTTCAATCAATTCGCTTTTACCTCCAATATGACTCGGATCGCAGATGATGGGCAATTGTGGAAAAAGTGTTTTCAGTTCAATGGCAATCTCCCACATAGGTTTATTGCGGTATTTACTTTTTCCGGCAAAATGAAAACCGCGGTGTATAGCTACCAATTTATTGATGCCGGCATTATTTATTCTTTCCAAAGCACCAATCCATAAATGCAAATCGGCATGAATCGGATTTTTTATCATCACAGGTATATCAACACCTTTTATCGCATCAGCAATTTCCTGTACACTGAAAGGGTTCACAGTAGTTCTTGCTCCAATCCACAACACATCAACTTTATATTTCAGGGCCAGTTCAACATGCTGCGCATTGGCCACCTCAACTGTAGTTTTCAAACCATATTGTTGCTGAACATCATTTAACCATTTTAATCCTTCTTCACCTACACCTTCAAAACTATTAGGGCGGGTACGCGGTTTCCAGATGCCGGCGCGGAATAATTTAACACTTGGGATTTTTGAAATTCCATCAGTAGCATCCATAACTTGTTGCCGTGTTTCGGCACCGCAAGGGCCTGCTACAATAAGCGACTCCTTATCTTTTGTTATCCAGGTATTTAATGCTTGTATGTTCATGGCCCCCGCTTCGCGGTACTACCCCTTATAAAAGGGGGAGAAAAATTTATTTCAAATTTCGGGTTTATTACCGCCTTATGCAAATATGAGCAAATTACTGATTTTGGTCAGACATGACGAAAATACCCCGTTTATGGTATTTATATTGGATTTAATTGTTGGATATTTGAACCATGCTAATTGAGTTTTGTAATAATAACAAAAAGTGGATACTCAACCATCCTTTAACTCCTTTTACGGAAACCAATAAAAAGGATAAAAAATGCTGCAAAAGTTTTAAGAAAAACGACCGCTGTAAAAAGTGCCCTAACAGGAAATAAGAGTTACCTCAACTGATTACAAATTGCAATAATTTCGTCTTTTTTATGGAGGCGTTTGTTTTTATTAACTTTCGCTATTACGGCCCCCGTGATTCGGATGGCAGCTCCCACTATGGCACCAGCCATAATAGATTGAAAGTAATTAGGATTATAAACATCAAATATAGTTCTATACGTTACAACAATAGGAACTGCAAAACCAATGCCATAACCTAAACCTGTAGCTAGATACTGGTAAGTTTGGTAATTACTCATATCCTTATGCATCATTCTTAACTTATCTCTGGTTTCTCCCGGTGGTGAGTTATCAATAATGTCTAATAATCCTGAACTACTTACATTGAAAGGAATATACTCTACACTTTGTTTTGGATTAGCCGGAACTTCTGATGAAACCACAGGATTTATTTGGGCTTCAACCTTAAAAGTGTCAACAGTACCATTCGCATATTTTATACTTGTTATTTCACTGAGAGATTCAAAATATGCCGGGCCATCCTGGTTGTTCCATTTTTTAAACTTGATCTGTGTAGTACTTACTTCCAAAATCTTGGCCGCCACCAATTCATTGTTTTTTTTCACTATTGTGTCTTGTGAAAAGGCAGTTTGGGAAATCCAGATAAGAGCAACAATTAATATTCTTCTCATTTTCTGTTTTTTTGAGTTATGGTTTATTTTTAATGTTTGCAGTATATCACTCGCGGTTATAATAAAACAACAAGATTTATTTCGTTTCAATCCATCAAGATTTCTCTTGAGGTTTTAATTCGGAATTTCTTATTATGGCTTTTAGGGAAAGTGTATCCTGACCAAAATATATAATAACAAATAAAGCGACAAATAAAATTACCAAAATGGGAATTATTACTTTTCCCCATTATAAATTCTGGCAATTTCTATCTTCTTTTCATTACGCTTGCGCTTCATGATGCTTGATACTACAGCGCCTGTAATACCTATTGCTGCGCCAACAGGAATGCCAATTAAAAAAGTTGCGTCTTCCGCAATCAAACCCGCCATGAATCCAGCATAGGCTACCCCAATACCTACTCCCATACAAGAAAACCCAATGGCATATTGCTTTTTCTTATAGGATTTCATTTCCTGCAGTACAGGAATCATTTTGTTTTGCTTAGTGACGTCAGAACAAAGATTCACGATTTTCACTAACCGAACTTCCCCAATGGCACGCTTTGACCCGCTGTAAAACAATTTATTCCTGTATATATCAATTTTGTCTTCGCCTGCACTTACCACGCTCACTTTTGGATTAGCAGGTGCCGCTACAATTTCAAACGCATCTATATGCCCGTTTTTATATTTGATTGTTGCAATATCATTCTTATTGACAATATATACCGGTCCGTCAAGATTTTCGAAACTATTGTATTTTATTTCGCTTAATCCTACTTCGTTAACCCGCACTGCTTTCACTTCACCATTTCTGAACCGAATAGTGTCTTGTCCTATCAAACGCACTGATAGAAACAAGAGAATTAAAACAATCTTTTTCATAATCTTAAAAATAAGTATTTTTTTTGGAGTTTTTGCCTGATACCCTTAATTTTAATTACTTTGTCATCAATTTAAGCCTATGCGTTTTATCACACTTCTGGTTCTCATTGCAAATTTTTGCAAAGCACAGAACCTCATCATTAATAATGTTTCAGTTATTCCTGTAAGCAGTAATACAATTATCAGCAATGTTAATGTTTACATTACCAATGGTATTATAGAAAAAATTGTTCCTGCGGATACCAAATTACCATTTAAAGAATATAAATCTGTTGATGGTAAAGGCAAATTCTTAATGCCAGGGATGGTTGATATGCATGCCCATTTTCCGGAAGCCAATAGCCCTATTAATTTACAAGAATACTTAAAGTTGAATTTAGCGGCCGGTGTTACCACTTTAAGAAGTATGCGTGGTAACGAGCGCCAATTAGCTATACGCGATGAAATAAATAAACAAACCCAAATTGCCCCGGAAATATTTGTGTCTTATGTGTTTCCTGACGACGATTCCTTACTCACAAAAGATAAAATTTCCGACATGGTGTTTCAGGCAAAAATTAAAAAATTTGATTTTGTAAAATACCTGGGCGGACTAAAACCTAAAAACATGGCGGTCTTATCACAAGCCTGTTACGAATACAAAATACCATTAGCCGGCCACGCCTATAACAACAGTTTGCAGGAATCTATTGAAAATGATTTTACATCAATAGAACATTATCAGTCGGTTTTGGCAGCCTTCCAGAAAGATGCAGTTGCCTTTTCTAAAAACCTAGAACAATTGAAACAAAAAAACATAGGTATTTGTCCTACACTTTCTTTCTACAGGATTTTTTCATTCGCATATACCGAAGATGAATTGAATTCCCGCAATGGTATGGATATGATGAAGCCTGAAGTTAAAGCAGCCTGGTCAAAGGAATACAACGAAGCATTGACTGCTACAAAGGAACAGCTCAAAGATGAATTCGCCAACAAATTAGCAATGACCGGAAAAAAACTTGATGCATTTAATACTGTTTTAAAATTACTGGCCGATCAAAACGTCCTGCTCTTATTAAGCGCTGATGAAAGTGCTTTTAATGTGCCGGGATATAGCATGGCTGAAGAAATGAAATTGTATGCTAACGCGGGATTAAACAATTATCAAATATTAAAATGTGCTACTTTAAATCCTGCTTTATACTTTAAGAATGAAAAATATTACGGAAGTGTTGAGATAGGAAAAAAAGCGAATCTGGTTTTATTGAATGCCAACCCCCTCGAAAAAATTGACAACGTAAAACTAGTTGAAGGAACGGTTCTGAATGGAAAATACTTTCCGTTAAAAGAATCAACTTCTTCAAAGGCCAAATAAAAGGCTAGTTATTTGTTATACAAATCCACGGCTTCTTTCAATTTCTTTAAACGCTTGTCTTTATTCGTATTTGAGATCACTTGACTGCTAACCATTATTCCGGTACCTGCTATAGCACCCACGGCAATCATCCCTGCCTCTCCTGAAGCAGTACAAATAAAAAAGGTACCTATAGCCAAAATACTACCTACGAATCCATACTGGTATTGCTTGGTTCTATGCGCATCGGATTCTCCCAATAATTCTAGTAGCTTGGATCTTCTGGTTACATCAGGGTGATTATTTATTAAGTCAATGAATTCCTTCGACCGTAAAGATTTAGCATCCATATAAACAGAGCCTCTTTTAAATTCGATCGGTTTCTTCGCAGATATACTATTCATTACAGGTTCCGATAATTCAATTAACGTTTTTTGCTCTGCCAATTTAAATGTATCGCTTTGTCCGTTAGAATATTTAATTAAGAAAACATCACTTTTATCTACAACATAGGAAAGACTGTCTTGACTTTCAAACCGGCTAAATTTAACTTCACTCAATCCCACTTCATTTACTTTAACTGCTTTCATTTCGCCATTCGTGAAACGTATTGTGTCTTGTGCTATTAAAGAACAAGAAAAAAAGAAAAAAAATGCAATGAGCTTTTTCATAATTTTAATTATCTATAATTTCCGGCTTTGGGATTTTCCCAAATTCCTTGAAGCAAAAATATTACTTGTATAAAACGGCAGGAAACGGAACATCGCCATAAAGATTTGCTAATTCGCAGGAAATACAAATTGTGCCAGTAAACACGAAAAAGAGGAAGCGGGTTATTGTTTTTCGCAACAATAGAACAGAACCGTTGTGATATTACCTAATTTAATGTGACAAAAAAGGCGATTCTGCTATTTAATTTCAGGAAACTAAATCTTATTTATTATCTCTGCCGCTTGTTCAAGCGTTTCTTCCTTTTTTGCGAAACAGAATCGTAATAACTTGTTGTCCAATTTACTTGTATAAAAAACCGACAAAGGTATACTCGCTAATTTGTTTTCTTTGGTTAAACGTATGGCGAAATCCGTGTCTTTCTCGGCCGAGATTTTTTTATAATTCAACAATTGAAAATAGGTGCCTGTACAAGGCTCTATGCCAAAACGAGAACCCGAAATTAATTTTTGGAAGTAATCGCGTTTGGATTGGTAAAAGTTTTTTAAATCCTGATAGGTTTTTTTATCTGCCAAATAATCGGCTAATGCCATTTGAAAAGGATGGTTCACTGTAAACACCAAAAACTGATGTACTTTCCTCCACTCCACCATTAACTCTTTTGGCGCAGCAACATAACCAATTTTCCAACCGGTGGTATGAACTGTTTTTCCGAAAGAGGAAATAAGAATACTCTGCGCCCTTAACCCTTCATGCAGCGCAACACTTTGATGCATTTTATTATCAAAGGCCATGTGCTCATATACTTCATCACTCAGTACAATAATATTTTTACCCTTCACCAAGTTTTCCAATTCTTTTAGATCACTTTCGTTTAATGTAGTTCCGCTTGGGTTTTGTGGTGAATTGATAATTATCATTTTGGTTTTCGGAGTGATTTTCGATTTTACCAAATTCCAATCAATCGTAAATCCCGGGTATTTTAATTCAATGGGTACAGTAACACCGCCATGCACTTCAATAGCTGGAGAATAACAATCATAAGCAGGTTCAAATATTATAACTTCATCTCCCTTATCAATAAATGCTGCTATACTTGTGTAAATGGCATAAGTTGCGCCAGCTGTAATTGTAATTTCAGTATCAGGATTATAATTCGCATTATAGCACGTTTGTAAAATTTCAGCAATTCGTTCGCGCAATTGTATCACGCCTTGCATTGGAGCATACTGATTAAAACCTGTGTTCATGTACTTTGAAGCAAGGTCTAATAATTTTTGATCCGGAAAAAAATCCGGAAAGCCTTGCGATAAATTAATGGCATTATGCTCACGGGCTAAGCCGCTCATCACTGTAAAAATCGTAGTGCCTACATTTGGGAGTTTACTTTTAATCTGCATAGTAAATATGTTATCGCTAATTTAATCTTATTATTTAATTCCGGCAATTTGATTAATACTCAACTTTTCTATACCGTACATCTTTCCTCCGCTTTTAATGCCTGTCCCAAACTTGTTTCGGGAGGAGGTGTCACGGAATGACGTAGGGGTACAATATCCTAATCATAAATAAAATTTATTTCCCAAACCCCTCTGCCTACGGCATCTCCCCTTAAAAAAGCTGAGAAGTTTTATTCATTTCTAAAATGATCTTAGAAAAATGAATTACTCCTCCCCTTGTTTAAGGGGAGGTGGCACGGAGTGACGGAGGGGTAACGGCGGACGGAGGGGTACATCCCATCCTTTTCACTACCTTTGCGCAGCATTTATACTTTGTCATTCGATCCATTTCATAGCGACTTGCCCGTCACTAACATCATCAATGATGTACGTGAACATTTGGCTCAGGAAAATACGCTAATTGTGACAGCCCCTCCCGGAGCCGGTAAAAGTACCTTGCTGCCCTTAGCGTTATTTGAAGAAACTTGGTTGCAAGGCAAAAAAATCCTAATGTTAGAACCTCGCCGTTTAGCCGCACGCACCATTGCTGCGCGTATGTCGGAATTACTAGGCACGCAATTAGGCGACACCGTTGGATTCAGAATACGTTTTGAAACACGCGTAAGTACTAACACAAAGATTGAAGTGGTTACCGAAGGTATTCTCACGCGCATGTTACAAAGCGATAACGCACTGGAAGATGTTGGCTTAGTTATTTTTGATGAATTTCATGAACGCAGTTTAAATGCAGATGTGGCACTCGCACTTTGCCTTGAGGCACAACAAGTATTACGGCCTGATCTGCGATTAATGATCATGTCGGCGACTTTAAATATGCCGGAGCTAAGTGGTTTATTAAAAGCAAAAGTGATTGAAAGTACAGGCCGGCAATATCCGGTAGAAATTATTTATACATCTGATGCTGATGAAACATTATTGCCCGAATTAGCAGCGCGTACCATCGTTAAAGCTATACACGAACACGAAGGTGATGTGCTGGCTTTTTTCCCTGGTGAAGGAGAGATCCGCAAATGCGAAGAAATATTAAACGGACAATTAGAAGATGTGAAGGTGCATGCCTTATACGGACAACTTCCGCAACAACAACAATGGTTAGCCATCATGCCCAATAAATTTGGGAAACGAAAAGTAGTGTTGGCCACCTCTATTGCCGAAACCAGTTTAACCATTGAAGGCATAAAAATTGTGGTGGACACCGGTTTCGGGCGCATGCAGCGATTTGATACCCGTTCGGGATTATCGAAATTAGAAACAGTTCGCATTGCTAAAGATTCGGCCGACCAACGTGCGGGACGAGCAGGACGATTAAGTAGTGGTGTTTGTTACCGCATGTGGACCAAAGCCACACACGAGAGATTGGCACCGCACCGCATTCCGGAAATACTGGAAGCTGATTTGGCTTCGTTGGTATTAGACATGGCCCAATGGGGAGTGGCCGACATCCAACAACTAACGTGGCTCACCCCTCCCCCAAAAGCAGCCTTAGCACAAGCCACCGATGTTTTAGAGAACATCAATGCTACTGAGAACGGAAAAATTACCTCACACGGTAAACAAATTCATCAGCTGGCTTGTCACCCGCGTATTGCACACATGTTATTATTAGCTGCAGATGAAAAAAGCAAAGCCTTAGCCACGGATATTGCAGCTGTGATCAAAGAGCGCGATCCGCTGCCAAAAGATTCGGGTATTGATATTAATTTACGTATTGAAGCCTTACGCCGTTCGCGGAGTAACAACAATAGTGGCGGACGATTTGGCCGCATCGAAAAAATTGCCGCTTCGTACCGGAAAATGTTAGGCATTGCCGCAAGTAACGATCCGGTGGATCCATACGAGACCGGTTTGCTGCTAGCTTATGCTTACCCCGAGCGCATCGCTTCGGCACGGCCGGGTAATAACGCCCAATTCCAATTAGCTAACGGTAAGATAGCCGCGGCAGGACATAAAGACGATCTGGCACACGAAAGCTGGTTGGCAGTAGCGCACATGGATTTACGCGACGGACTCGGGAAAATATTTATGGCCGCGCCTTTGAATCCAAAAGATCTGGTGTCGTTGGTGAAAGAGCGTGAGATCATTGTGTGGGACACACGCAAAGGCGGACTCATAGCCAATAAAGAATTACGTATTGGAAATATTACTCTGCAAAGTAAAGCCCTGGCTAATCCTAGTGAAGAAAAAATTCAGGAAGCCATTTCGGTGGCGATACAAAACGAAGGCGAAAAATTCTTGAACTTCGATGAAGAAGTAACTCAATTGCAAAACCGCATCCTCAGTTTAAAACAATGGAATCCCAATGAGAATTGGCCCGATGTGAAAACAGAAATTTTATTGGAGAACAACAAAACCTGGCTAGCACCTTACTTAAAAGACATTAAAAAAGCGGATGATTTAAAAAAGCTAAACCTCTCCGAATTAATTTTGCATTCGATAGAATGGGATTTGCAACAAAAATTAAATGAATTAGCACCTGCTAAAATAGAAGTGCCCAGTGGATCCAAATTAAAAATAGAATATTTTGCCAATGGCGCAGCTCCGGTATTAGCCGTACGATTACAGGAAGTGTTTGGATTAAGTGACACCCCAAAGATCAATAAAGAAAAAATAAGTTTGGTGATGCATTTGTTATCGCCCGGATATAAACCCGTGCAAGTCACAACAGATTTACGCAGTTTTTGGAACAACACCTATCAGGAAGTGAAGAGTGAATTAAAACGCCGTTACCCGAAACATTCGTGGCCCGAAGATCCTTGGAGCGCCACAGCTGTAGCCAAAGGCCGGAGTTACAAGTGACCCCTCTGCCTTCGGCATCTCCCCTTTTAGGGGAGAAAAACTTTCTGTTTTCTATTATGATTTTAGAACCGTACATCTTTCCTCCCCTCTAAGGGGAGGTGGCGCGTAGCGACGGAGGGGTACAGGTTTCAAGTTCATAATTACTATTAATAATTATATAAATTTTCCTAAGACCCCTCTGCCTGCGGCATCTCCTCCCGAAACAAGTTCGGGACAGGCTCTTAGAGGGGAGAAATAATCGCTTCTTCTTAATTTTATTTACTAATACTACATTTCATAGCAAGCAAAAGAAATTATTGAATATAATTTTGTGTAATCACCATGCAGAATTATTTAAATAACAGATTATATCTGAAAGAAAAACGCAAAGATCTTAGAAAAAAATCAACTGCTGCCGAAGCCATCTTGTGGCTATCATTAAAAAACAAACAGCTTTGCGGAAAGCGATTCAGAAGGCAATTTAGTATTGCGAATTACATTTTAGATTTTTATTGTCATGAAGAAAAACTCGGAATTGAATTAGATGGCAGCAATCACTTTACAGGGTTTGGTTCTCAATACGACCAACGCAGAACAGAATTTTTAAATAAACATGGCGTTAGAATTATCAGGTTCGAAAATGATGCCGTTTTCAAAAGACACGAAACAGTATTAGAAATAATTAAGGAGAATTTTATTTTGTGACCCCTCTGCCTGCGGCATCTCCTCCTAAAGCAAGTTCGGTACAGGCGCTCGAAGGGGAGAAATAATTGGTTCTTGTTAAAATTATCATGAATGATAAATCTTTCCTCCCTTGGAAGGGGAGGTGGCGCGCAGCGACTGTGGGGTACCATTCACAAATCACAACTATAACAAAAATATTTCCCAGACCCCTCTGCCTGCGGCATCTCCTCCCGAAACAAGTTCGGGACA
>Ga0154020_10001229_pt1 | contig 31765 bp, 21 predicted proteins | sample Klosneuvirus_201_FD_109709 | JGI IMG/M metagenome (GOLD analysis project Ga0154020, IMG submission 109709) | Active sludge microbial communities from wastewater, Klosterneuburg, Austria - Klosneuvirus_20160825_MG | ecosystem: Engineered > WWTP > Aerobic digester > Activated sludge | place...
ACTCAATCCTGGCGTCGCCCAGTGCTTTCGTTCCCTGCACTCCGTGGTCGTCGCCCTGGTCCAGTCGGCCTGGATCCGGTACCTGCACCGCGTCCCGGCAAACCGCGCCGTCATCGGGCCCGAGAGCGATCTCGCCGAGTTCCTGTTCGGCAGCGAGCGCAACGCGCTGGCCCCGCTCCGGAAACCCTTGTACGACCTGCAGGCGGGGCGCTGCTTCTATTGCGGCGGGCGGATCGCAGCAGGAGGCGACGTGGACCACTTCATCCCCTGGTCCCGCTATCCCCGGGATCTCGGGCACAACTTCGTGCTCGCGCACGCCAAGTGCAATGCCGCCAAGAGCGACCTGCTGGCGGATATCCCGCACCTTGCGGCCTGGGCCGAACGCAACGACCGTGATCGCCCAGCGCTCCAGGAAATCTTCGAGGGCGCGAAGGTCCTGAACGACGAGCCCACGACGAGGCGAGTGGCGGGATGGGCCTACGAGAGCGCGGAAAGATCAGGAGCGATGGTGTGGAAGGCTGGTGAAGCCAAACCTCGGGTTCTCGCAGGGAATTGGCGCGCGTACCTTTCCTGATCCTCCAAGCAAGACTTGAATCTCGAGTCCCCGCCGAATCCTCAGTCACCAAGCCGATCGATCAGTACCCGCATGGCCCGCTCGGAAGCCACGACGATAAGCTTCATCGTCGCCCGAGTCGCCCCCACGAAGATCTTCCGCATCTCGATCTCCCCCAGCGCCTCGAAATCCACTTCTGTCAGGATCACGCAAGGCGCCGACCGCCCCTTGAACCGGTAAACGGAATCCACCAAAAAGTCGCCTTCCGTGTAGATGGGGCTGCCCAGCAGGTCATAGCCCCCCGTAAACCGCCTCATCCGGTGGGTTCCCAGCTGGTCGTAGGGCGAAAGCGCCGAGCTCTCCCGCCCCCGGAAGCTCACGACCGCGACCATTCCCTTCTTGAACCCGGCCGCCAGCGCCTTCCCGATGGCGCCCTTCGTCTGGGCTAGCAGGCCCGCCGCATCCGAGTAGGTCAGGAACTCGACGTCGGAGCCGTCGATAGGGCACCCGGCCTCGAGGGGGCGGTCGAGGTCGAGGAGCCGGTTCAGGTGGCTGAGGATGTCGCGCGGGCTGCGGTAGTTCGTGTCCGCGTGCAGCACCGTCCAGCCAGGCAATTCCACGGGCGGGCGGGCATAGAGGTTCTGCATCGGGTCCTCGAGCCACCACGCCCGGCCCCCGGGCTTCAGCAGCCGCAGGAGGGTGGGTACCCAGGCGGGCTGGAAGTCCTGGCCCTCGTCCACGACCAGCTCGTCGAAGGACCAGGCCTCCCCGGGAACGGCCGCCGCAAAGTCGGCTTCCATCTTCGGAAAGGCGTCGGGCTGCGTGAAGTCGGGCGTCGCTCCGCCCGCCCGCATGAACCGGTCGCAAAGCTGGTGGTACGTGGCGACCTCGCCGCCCTTGGGCGTCACCTGCGTCATGTGGTCGGCGAGCGGGCGGTTGAAGCACACGTAGAGGGGGCGGCGGCCGGCGGCAACGGCATCGCGAAAGACGGCCAAAGCGAGCTGGGTCTTTCCCGAGCCGGCCGTCCCCACCACCCGAAGCCGGAATGGGTCGAACTCCAGTCGCCGTCCCCACTCCGCCAGCCCGCCGGAGAGCCGGGTATAGAGGGTCTCGGTTTGACCAACCAGCGCGCCGATCTCCGGCACCAGCTCGAGCTGGCTGGCCAAGAACCGACACACCTCGTCCGCCAAGGTCGTGGCGGGCTCCGAAAGCGGAAGGATCGACTGCACGATGGCAGGAAGGTCCGTTGCCCGGGTCGCGTCAACGATCCGTTCCGGGTCGATGCCTGCCGCCGAGCGGTTCACGACCTTGTGGTCCGGGCAATAGAGCAACGTCTCAATCTCAGGCTTCACGCCCCCATGCTGGCGAGCGAACTTCTCCTTGAGCTCGCCGGCGGAGCGGGCCATCTGGGGAGAGATGAGCTTGGTCTGGCGAGGATAAACCTTGGCGAGACCCTCGGAAGTCTCGAGAAGAGCGCCGGACTTCTGTTCGATCAGCAGCAGCCGGCCCGAAGGGACCACCACGGCGAAATCGACCTCTCCGTAAAGGGTGTACCGCGAGGGATGAAGACGGGTCCAGTGGATGCCGTGGAGAATGCAGTACTCGTCTGGAAGCCCGCCCACGAGCAACTCCAGGGTTTCTCTCTCACGCGGATTGGCGGCTGGCTCGCCGGCAGCGAAGGTAACAGGAGGAATCAGGCGGGCCATGTTCTTTATCTTGGGACCTCGTTCGATGCGCCTGACGCGATGATACGTGCTCCCCTCGCGACGGGTGGCTCACCCGATGAGCCCGGATTCCCCGACGCTACCTGTTGCATGGTGCTTGGGAAGGTGCACTAACACCTGTCTACTCGATACACTATGCACCTGCGCGGGCCCTTGGGCCGCTGGCCCACCGTTTTCCGCCCAGGTCTTCAAGAATTCCAAGAGCTACGGCGAGAGGACCCCTCGCCGCCGGCAGATTCCAAGGGCGCACGCGTGAACCAGTCACATTTCACCGCGGAACAGGTTGCTGCGATCAACCACATCGCGGGGAACCTCCAGCTTATTGCCTGCGCCGGTTCTGGCAAGACCGAGGTCGTCGCCCAGCGGGTCGTCAACCTGCTCCGACCGAAGTCGAAGGGTGGCGCCGGCTGCGGCCCCGGGAACATCATCGCCTTCACCTTCACGGACAAGGCGGCGGCCGAGCTCAACGAGCGCATTCACACACGGTGCCGCGAGCAACTCGGGGAGATCACCGGTCTCGCCGAGATGTACGTGGGCACCATCCACGGCTTCTGTCTCGACCTGCTCAAGGTCGAAGTCCCGCAATACATGAAGTACGAGGTGCTCAACGAGGTCCAGCAGGTCCTCTTCGTCGACCGCCACTCGAGGGCGTCCGGTCTGACCGAGAGCACCACGATCGACGGAAAGCCCCTCAAGCGCTTCACGGACACGAGAAACTACGTCTCGGCCATGTCCATTCTCCGCGAGGACAAACCGGCTGAGCCGGCGAAGCTCCACGGAAACACCGTAGTGGCCGGCCACCAGAAGTACGAGCAGCTACTCCACGGCAAGGGCTACCTCGACTATTCCGGAATCCTCAAGGCGGCAGTCGAGGAGTTGCGCCGGAATGCGGCCCTTCGAAAGAGGCTGGCAGCGCGTCTCAAGCACGTCATCGTGGACGAGTACCAGGACCTGAACCCCGTCCAGGAGGCCGTCGTCGAGGAACTGCACAAGCTCGGCGCCGGCATCTGCGTCGTCGGGGACGACGATCAGGTCCTGTACCAGTGGCGCGGAAGCGATATCCGCAACATCCTCGAGTTCGAGCACCGTTACAAGAAGGTGAAGCAGGTTCGCCTCGAGGAGAATTTCCGCTCGAGCGAGGGCATCGTCACCGTCGCACGGGATTTCATCAAGCAGGTCGTCCGCCGCCTGCCGAAGGAAATGAAAGCCACCGCCGCGCAAACCTACGAGGCCGGGGACATCGTGGCGCTCGGCTTCGATTCGCCCGAGGAGGAAGCCGGCTACATCGCCGAAACCTGCAAGGCACTTCGGGGCGCGGCCATCCGGGAGGACGGCGGCAAGCGCGGCATTTCCTGGTCGGACATGGCGATCCTCCTTCGCTCCGTGAGGCGCGACGGCGGCCCAATCATGGAGGCGCTGGACGCGGCCGACGTGCCGTATGTCATTACCGGCATGGACAACCTTTTCCAGAAGGAGGAAGTCGAAGCCGCCCGGCAGCTCTTCTACTTCCTGGCCAGTGAGGCCGAAGAGGCGGACGTCCTAAAAGCCTGGCAGGCAGCGAACCTGGGAATCACGAAAAAGGCCTTGGACCGCGCCATCGCCGCCGCATCCAAGGCGCGCGCTGACATGCAGGATGCTGCGATCGGCCAGTTCAAGGTGTACAACTTGCAGCGCCAGTTCGTCGCATTCCTCGAGAACGTGGAGCTACGCGAAGAACGCGTTCCCGGCGAACGGGGCGAGATCGTCTTCTACAACCTCGGCAAGTTCAGCCAGGCGATCTCCGACTTCGAGAGCATTCACTTCCACTCCAGCCCCGTCGAGAAGTACAAGACGTTTGCGGGGTTTCTCCGCCACCACGCGGAGCACGCCTATCCGGAGGGCTGGCAGGACAGCGCCTTTGCCAGCCCCGACGCGGTCCGCATCATGACCGTGCATCAGGCAAAGGGTCTCCAATGGCCGGCCGTCTTCATTCCGCAACTGGTCAAGAACCGCTTCCCGTCCAAGGGCGGCGGAGGCCGGACCGCCTGGCATCTCCTTCCCGATACCGCGTTCGAGAACGCGATTCGATACAAAGGCGGAGTCGAGGACGAGCGGCGCCTCTTCTACGTGGCCGAGACTCGGGCGCAGAAGTTCCTGCACATGACCTGGGCCCCGCACGACGGAAACCGCACAGCGCAGGCGCCCTCGGAGTTCTTCACCGAGATCCTCGCCTCCAAGTACGTGAAGCGCCGCCCGCAGGATTACGCCACCCGCACCCGGCTCGAGCCCAAGCCGAAGGCTTCGGTGGCCAACGTCACCCTCTCGTTCTCCGACCTCAAGTACTTCTTCGAGTGCCCGTACCAGTTCAAGCTGCGCATCCTCTACGGCTTCAACGCCCCGCTGGACGAGGCGCTGGGGTTCGGCAAGTCACTGCACGATGCGCTGGCCGAGGTACACCGACGCGCGCTTGACGGCGACGTCGTGAAGCCAGGGGAGGCCAAGGACCTCGTCGAAAAGCACCTGCGAGCGCCCTATGCCTACCAAGCCTTGCGTGACAAGCTGCGCCTTGCCGCCGAGAAGGCGGTAGCGGGCTACATCGAAAAGAACCGGGCAGACTTCCGAAACCTCGAGTACTCCGAGAAGGCAATCGAGATCGCGCTTGGGGACGGCGTCTCCGTCGCCGGGCGGATCGACCTTGTGCGGCGCATCGACACGGGCGAGGTGACGATCGTCGATCTCAAGTCGAACAATCGCGCACAGGCGGAAGCCGTCACGGAAACCCAGCTCCACATCTACGCGCTCGGCTACCAGGAGCTCACCGGCCGGCGCGCGGACTACGTCGAGATTTACGAGCTGGATGACCAGAAGCAGAAACGCCGATCCGTTGACGACGACTTCATCGGCGACGTGAAGCGCGATGTGCGCGGCGCGGCCACCGCGCTTCGCGAGAACGATCTCCCGGCCAAGCCGGAAAAGAGGACCTGCGGACGTTGCGACTACTGCAACCTCTGCTCCGTGGCGATCATGGACAAGGGAACGCGATGAACCTCAAGCAAGCGCTGCTCGCCTGCCTGCAACCCGACCAGCTTAAGGAGCTGTGCGCGGAACTCGAAGTCGAAGCGGATCGACGATCTGCGGAAGCTATGCGGGAGGCGCTTGCGAGCGCAAAACGGGCCAAGCCAGAGCGACTGATGGAGCCCTTTGGCGTGGTCCAGCTTCGCGAGGCGCTGGAGCTTCTCGCCCAGCCCACGGACGGCAATAAGGAAGAGCTGGCGGCCCGCCTGCTGGAAGCCGGTGGGCGAACGGGCGTTCCAAGCCAGCTTGTCACCAAAGAAGGCGACATGACCGCCTTCGCGGCTCCTGCCGCCCGCCGCACGCGCACCGGTGGGGGAGAAGACACCGCGCAGTACCGGCACAACGACGAGGCCATCCAGCGCCCAGACGCCGGGGTGCAGGACCAGTTCCAAGGGCGGAAGCCCCCGCGGACCTTCCGATACGACAGTTCCCTGGACCCAGCCCTCTCCTGGGACGAACAGCGCGAACGAGATCTCGGGGAATGGCTTCTTGGGCTCATCGCGCGCAGCGCCCAAGAGGGCGAGAAGGCGGTCTTCGCCGAAGGGCAGGAGTGGAAGGGCGGCGGGGTGAGGGTCGCGTCCCTTGCCGATGCGGTCCGCGTGCTGCAGGACATATCAAAACCCTTCCTTAACTGGGCGGGCAAGGCCGAGCGGCACCAGATCCGAGTGCCCACAGCACCGCTCTTCGTTCATGAGCGGCACTCGACGAAGGCGATCCTCGATGGCATCCGCCATCGCAAGGCGCGCGGGCAGACGCTGGACCTGTTCGGCGATGCGGGCATGGACATCCGGGAGAACCTCGAGGCCTACGAGCACAAGGGGCCGTGGCAAAACCGGATGATATTGGGCGATTCGCTCTCGGTGATGAACTCGTTGCTCGAGTTCGAAGGCATGGCCGGGCAGGTGCAGATGATCTACATCGACCCGCCGTATGGAGTGAAGTTCGGCAGCAACTTCCAGCCCTTCGTGCGCAAACGCGACGTCAAGCACGGCGGCGACGAGGACATGACGCGCGAGCCGGAGATGGTTAAGGCGTATCGGGATACGTGGGAGCTGGGGCTGCACTCGTACCTGACGTACCTGCGCGATCGTCTGATGGTCGCGAAAGAGTTGCTGCATGAGAGTGGCAGCGCCTTTTTACAGATATCAGATGACAACTTTCATCTCGTCCGCGACGTTCTAGACGAGATTTTCGGTTCATCCAACTTCGTTTCCGCCATTTGCTTTCAAAAAACAGGGGGGCAGCGAACAAACCTTCTGGCACGGACGGCCGACTTTGTACTCTGGTATGCGCGTGACCTGGAGCGCATGAAGTATCGGCAGCTTTACCGCGGAAAAGGGGAAGACACCGACGCGGCTGAAAGCTATGGGCTAGTCGAGTTAAGGACTGGCGAACGGCGCAGCTTGTCTCGAGATGAGCTCGACGGACGCTTGGAACTCCCAGAAGGTTCGCGCCGATTTCAAGCCACCACGCTCACGTCGCAAAATCCTGGTTCGCGCTTTGAAGTCCAATTTGACGGACGGACATACTATCCAAGCGCAAACCAGTGGTGGAAGACTGATAGTGTCAGAATGGCCCGGCTCATTTCCGAGCGCAGAATTCTGGCGTCAGGCAACTCGCTTCGCTACGTTCGTTACCTTGACGATTTTCCGGTTATGCCGATGACTGCGATTTGGACCGACACCGGAGGAAGCGTTGGTGCTGCAAAACTCTATGTGGTGCAGACCAATACGGTCGTGGTTGCTCGGTGCCTGCAGATGGTCACAGACCCAGGGGACCTAGTCCTCGATCCGACGTGCGGCTCCGGCACCACTGCCTACGTTGCCGAGCAGTGGGGCCGTCGCTGGATCACGATCGATACCTCTCGCGTGCCGCTCGCCCTCGCCCGCCAGCGCCTGCTGACGTCCACCTTCCCGTACTACGAGCTCAAGTCGCCGCACGCCGGGCCGGCTGGTGGCTTCGTCTACCAGCGCAAGCAGAGCCGCAAGGGAGAGGAGATCGGGGGGCTTGTGCCTCACATCACGCTGAAATCGATCGCCAACAGCGAGCCGCCGGCAATGGAGGTGTTGGTCGACCGGCCTGAGGAAGTGTCGGGCGTCACCCGCGTCGCCGGCCCCTTCGTCGTCGAGGCCACGATCGCGCCTGTGCAACCGCTCGAGGCTGCAGGGCATGATGCTACGGCCAGTGGCGACGTCTCCACGCACATCCAGCGCATGACCGAGGTGCTACGGCAGTCGACGACGCTGCGCCTGCCCGGCAACCGCGAACTTACGCTCGCCGGCGTGCGTCGAACGGTCGACACCGAGTACCTGCACGCGGAGGCGAAGGAGAGCGACAAGCGCGTGGCTATCGTCTTCGGCCCGTCCGACGGGGCGGTGTCATCAACATTGGTCTATGAGGCCGGGCGCGAGGCGCATTACCTAAAGTACGACCGACTGTACTTCTTCGGCTTCGCTGTGGAGCCGAACGCCAGGGCAATGATCGAGGACGAGAAGAAGCTGCGCATCCCAGCCGCCTACGTGGCCGTGACGCCCGACGTGGCGATGTCCGACTTGCTGAAGACCACACGCGCCTCGGAGATCTTCTCGATTACCGGTCTGCCAGACGTGACGGTGCGCAAGGCAAAGAAGAAAGGGCCGGAAGGACAGCCGCTGTATGAAGTGGAACTCAAGGGTCTGGATCTGTTCGATCCTGAGTCGCTTGAAACCGAATCGGTTGGCGGCGAAAGCGTGCCCTGCTGGATGCTGGACACCGACTACGACGGACTTGCCTTTTACGCCACGCAGGTGTTCTTCCCGAAGACCAGCGCCTGGGACAATCTGCAGCGCTCGCTCAAGGCTACCTTCGATGAGTCAGTCTGGACGCACCTAGCTGGTACGGTGAGCGAGCCCTTCGCGCTTGGGGGCCGTCGCCGCGTTGCCGTCAAGGTGATCGACGAGCGCGGCAACGAATTGATGCGCGTGCTGGACGTGGCGGAGTAGCCGCGATGGCGCAGCAGATCAACGCGGTCGAGAACCCGATCATCAACTCCCCCTACGAGGAGCCGCAGCACCACTGGCACATCGAAGAGGGACAGCCGCCCTACAAGCAGGACGGTCGGAGGCTGGCAAGCTACTTCCTACGGGTGCCGGAGCGGGCCGCACGCGGTCGGAAGGGCAAGGACCAGTCCGAGATGTTCGAAGAGGACGTCAAGGGCTCCGAGTACCTGCTCGATCTCGCGAACCTGCTGCGCCAACGGGTGCAGGAATGGCGCGATCGCGAGTATCAGGGCGCGACGCGTGTCACGCGGGAGCTAATCGATCTGTGGCGGGCGGAGAACCGCGCACAGCCGCTCTTCTACGCGCAGATTGAGGCAGCGGAGACCGTGATCTTCCTCGTCGAGGGACCGTCCGACTTGCGGCAAGGAATTAGCGTGCCGCTAGACGAGCCGGGAGCGGTCGGGAAGGAGGCGGGCTACAAGGCTTTCCAGCGCTACGCCCTCAAGATGGCAACGGGATCGGGCAAGACCACCGTCATGGGCATGCTGGCGGCATGGTCGATCCTCAACAAGGTGGCCGATCCGCAGGCGGCAGCTTATTCCGACACCGTGCTGATCCTTTGCCCGAACGTGACGATCCGCGACCGGCTCCAGGAGTTACAGCCCGAGCGCGACGAGTTGTCGCTTTACCGGACGCGCGAACTTGTCCCTGCTCACCGCATGACGGAGCTTCGCCGGGGCGAAGTCTTTGTCACCAACTGGCACAACCTCGAGCGCCGCGAGCTTCGCGACGTGAACGGGCAAGGCGGTCGGGTCGTCAAGCGCGGGCAGGCGGTGGAGATGATCCGCTCGGTAAAGGTGACAGCTAGCCTCACGGCCGAGCAGATTCGCCACCAGGCGACCGTGGGCGTGTTCCAGATTCTCGGCGTCGAAAAGAAGCGCGATGGAAGCCCAAAGGCATTCACGGTCAAGGAAGTCCAGTACCTGGAAAGCGACGCCGCCTTCCTCAAGAGGGTGCTTGGCGGGCGCAAGGGCCGCAGCTCGGCAATCCTCGTCATGAACGACGAGGCGCACCACGCCTACCGACGCGGCTCTCTCGAGGACCCGGACCCGTACGGCGACGAGGATGAAACCACCGAAGCTGACGTCCGCGAGGCGACCGTCTGGATCGAGGGGCTGGACCGCATCAACAAGGCGCTCGGCGGCCGCGGCAACGGCATCCGCCTTTGCGTGGACCTGTCGGCCACGCCGTTCTACATCCAGGGCAGCGGCAACGAGGTGGGCAAGCCGTTTCCGTGGGTAGTGTCCGATTTCAGCCTGCTCGAGGCGATCGAGGCGGGGCTCGTGAAGGTGCCGCAGTTGCCGACGGAAGATGGCTCCGGGGAGGATGTGCCGCGTTACTTCAACGTCTGGCGCTGGGTACAGAAGCAGGCCCAGAACGACGGGCACATCGGCCCCGTCACGGTGACGGAGGTGATGCGCTATGCCACTGCCCCGATTGTCATGCTGGCCGCGAGCTGGCGGGAGACGCTGGCCACCTGGAAGAAGCACTTCGAGCAGGGGAATCGTCGCCACGACGTGCCCCCGGTGTTCATCATCGTCTGCCGGGACACGACGATCGCGAAGGCGATGTATTCATGGCTTGCGGAGGGCAATCCGCAATTCGGCGCTGGAGTGCCAGAGTTCCGGAATGCGCCTGGTCGGGAGATGACGGTTCGCATCGACAGCAAGGTGGGCGAGGACATCGCCGCGGGCGGCACCAGCGACGAAACGCGCAGGCTGCGATTCGTGCTCGAGACTGTCGGCAAGACCGAATGGCCCGGTCGAAAGGTGCCGGAGGAGTACGCCGCCCTGGTCGAGCGCAACAACCGGAAGGCCCTGGAAGACGACGATAACGGCGTGATGACGCTCAATCCCGACGTGCCACCCGGGCGGGACGTGCGCTGCATTATCTCGGTTTCGATGCTCTCGGAAGGCTGGGACGCGACGACGGTGACCCACGTCGTCGGCCTGCGACCCTTCGGTTCCCAGCTCCTTTGCGAGCAGGTCGTCGGGCGTGCCCTGCGCCGCACCTCGTACGCCGTGAATCCGGACACGAAGATGTTCACGGAGGAGACCGCGCAGATCTTCGGCGTCCCGTTCGAGCTGATTCCGTTCAAGGTGGAGGGGGGCAAGCCGCAACCGCCGACTCCTCCTGCCAATCATGTTTACGCCGAGCAGGAGCGTGCGAAGTACGAGATCGAGTTCCCTGTCGTGGAGGGATACCAGGACCCGGGGATCGTGGAAATCAAGGTGGATTGGGACCATGTAGGCGAGCTTCCCCTCGACCCGATGGAGGTACCTGACGATGTGCAGCTTCGTGGCCTGACTGCGTCCGATGGGCGACTGATACCCTTCGGCCCCGGTTCGCCGGTCCGGGTGACGCTTGAGGAGTGGCGAAAGGGCATCCGCATCCAACAGGTGGCGTTCGAGCTCGCCAAGGTGCTTACGGAAAAGTGGAAGGGTGACCGCGGCGATTCGATACCGGTGCATCGGCTCTTTCCCCAGATGCTGGACACGGCCAATTGCTTCATCGAGGAGCGCGTGGTTCCCTTGAAGTCAGCCGCCAAGCAGGACCTGGCCATCAATCCGTACTTCGGCAAAGCGGTCGCAATGCTCTTCAACGCGATGGAACCTGTGGGCTCTGGCGGCGAGAGCAATGAACGACCGATCCTCGCGCCGGGCGCAGCGTCGGTTCGCTCGACGCGAACGGTGGACTTCCATACCGGTAAGCCGCTACACGAGTTCACGAAATGCCATCTCAACGCATCCGTGTTCGACTCGGACTGGGAGCGACAAGCCGCGATTCTGCTGGACGACCATCCGCAAGTGGTCGCATGGGTCAGGAATGACCGGCTGGGCCTCGTGATCCCCTATCGGAAAGATGGCACGGCGAAGAAGTACCTCCCTGACTTCATCGTGGAGCTGGAGGGAGGTGACCGGCTAGTGGTCGAGATCAAGGGCCAGATCGGCGACGCGATGATCAAGAAGGCGGCGGCGGAGCGTTGGTGTCGGGCCGTGACGAACGATGGTCGTTTTGGCCGGTGGGAATATCGACTGTGCTTCAGCGCTTCCGATCTCAGGACCGCCCTAAATGCTTTTGCTAAGAACACTTTTCCCCTGAGGGCATGAAGCATGATAGAGAAATTTGCGGCGGTTATCCGTGATTCCCGGGCGCCGGTGGTACGTGATCCACGGTTGCTCCTCGAGGAGAGCGGGCCGGTAAAAATCTACTACGCGCCGTTCGAGTACACAAATCCGCAGGCGCGATTGGTATTGGTGGGCATCACGCCCGGGCCCACCCAGATGCTCACTTCTCTCAACGAAGCGCGTCGAGCGCTGCTTGGGGGCAAATCCGGTCCTGGAGCCGTTCGCGACGCCAAAATGGCCGGGGGATTCAGCGGCGAGCCCATGCGAAGCAATCTGATCAAGCAACTGAATCACTGGGGCTTCCAGGATTGGCTGGGACTGAGCGACGCGGCAGAACTCTTCTCAAGCGCAAGACATTTCATTCAGACCACTTCCCTGCTGCGCTTTCCGGTGTTCGTGGACGAAGACGATTATCGCGGAACCCCGGACATGACCCGGCACCCCCTGCTGCGCAGTTACCTGCTGGAGCACTTCGTTGCCGAGGTCAGGGCGTTAAAGGGGGCTGTATTCGTCGGTCTGGGGCCGCAGGTGCAAACGGTGCTGGAACGTCTGGCAAGGGATGGCGTAATCGGAAAAGACCGGGTCATTGGCGGAATGCTCCACCCCTCGGGCAATTGCACGTATCGAATCACCTATTTGACGGGTGATCGCAGGGGCCCAGTTCCACATGCTACAAACCCTGCCCCCTACGATCGAGGCAGAGAAATGTTTCGGACTAGTTACTTGGGCCGCTAGGAAAGCGCATTAGCTCTCCCACTTGGGCGCGCTTGGATGTGCCGAGGCCTCGAGAAAAGGGCTCGAAGTCCGCGGGACCCAAACTTGTAAGGGCTGGAACAATCAACTAGAAGACAGGGGACGACATTGAAGTTCATGCAGGGAGAAGAATTTACGATCTCATTGAGGGATCTCTACCAGAAGGGTGGCAAATATCAGAAAGCCGCGCAAACGGTTCAGGGCATCTGGGGTCGAGCGAAGCTAGATGAAGCTACCGTCGACGAGACATTTCGGGGTGTCGCTCGAACCAACCACGGAGAACATCGGATTCCCCACTGCGTAAAGTTCGACCTAACCGGTTTCGCGCGACTCGTCGTTGTCATCAACGACAATGTCTGTCTCTTCCTTTATGCAGGCGAACATGACGCAGTAGATCGCTGGCTGGACCGCAACCGCGGACTGGACTTTGTGGCAAAAAGAAAGGACGCAACCCTCATCCTTGACAAAGTTCGCCTGTCCGACTTGAGCCAAGGACGGGAGGGAAGAATCTCGAGCGAGACTGACCTTAGCGCCGGCCCGTTAATTAACTTGCTGCCGCAACGATACCGCACGAAGCTCCTGCACGATCTTGCTGAGGACACGCTCGCCGACGTCATGCTGATCGAATCCGTGTCAAACGACGACGACATCTTTGAGGTCTGTACTCAATGTGCCGATCAAAACCAGACTTTTGCTCTGATGGATGTATTGCTGTCCCTCAAGTCCGGAGACGTCACTAACGCAAAGAGCCGAATTGACTTGTACTGTCAAAACACGCAGCCGGTAACGGAACTTGATTCAGCAGAGCTGAAAGAGCTGCATTCAAGCGATGCCGCTGTATTGCTGTCAGATGTCGACGCAACTCTCTTCCAGCACTTTGTTGAGACCGCCTCATTTGAGAAATGGATGCTCTATCTGCATCCAAGCCAGCGCCACTTTGTGAACAAGGATTTCGCAGGTCCAGCCCGCGTGGCCGGAGTAAGTGGGTCGGGGAAGACCTGTGTGGTGGTCCACCGGGCATTGCGCTTGGCAGACAAATACTCGCCGGAACCCGTGCTAATCGTAACGCTTAGCGCAGCCCTTGCATCGCTGATCAGCCAGCTAATCGATGCGCACATGGGATTACTTCGCCCTCCAAATATCAAGGTCATCTCAATATTCGACCTTTGCTTTGACAAGCTAACTCAATTTGAACCAATGAGGAGGGATTACTACACAAGAACGAGCATCAAGAAAAACCCTCACGCCGTCTCTGAGCACTTTGAGGAGGTGTGGCATGAATACTTCATGTGCGAAAACAACAATCATGACGCCGATGTTCTTTTCGACATCGTCCAAATGTTGAATGCTCGAGGCGTTTACGGAAACGAGTACTTGCGGCAGGAGTTTGACTACGTGCGAAGTACATTTCCGCCATCGACGCGCGACGGGTACTTGGAGATGGAGCGGAGTGGCCGGATCGTTCCGCTTGAAGGGCGGTTTCGGCAGCAGGTGCTGGAGGGGCTCTCGGGCTGGGAGCGAAAGATGAATGCCGTGGGCGTGATTGACGACATGGGAATCGTTGCCGCACTTTATCGCCACCGCGACAAATTGGAGGCGGAGTACCGCGCCGCGCTGATTGACGAGTCCCAAGACTTGGGAACGCTGGAAATGGAAATTATCCGGCGACTTGTATCCGAAGGAGAGAACGATCTTTTTCTTTGCAGCGATGCTGCGCAGACGATCTACACAAAGTCGACGGATTACAGGCTGGCTGGAATTGACCTGGGGGGGCGATTTGAGAAGCTAAGTCAAAACTACCGTAATAGCAGGCAGATTCTCACCGCGGCGCATGAGGTGCTTACACGGGCACTAACGTCGATGCCGAAAGGCGCAGTGAACTTTGAGGTAATGGCCCCGGAGTACGCAAGCTTTTCCTCCCCCAAACCTCTCTTGCTCAGCGCCACTTCACTGCAGGATGAACTCCACCATGCATTGGGTTTCGTTGATGCCCTAATGGATGGCGGCCCGGCAACTCAGCGATATTGCATCGCGGTGTGTGGGTTTGGACAGTCAGCTATCGCCAGTCTTGGGGAGCAATTGAGGATGCCTGTGCTCTCCGCCAATGCCGACGTCCGAACCGGCCGAGTGTTCCTTTCTGACCTTGAGCTAACAAAGGGATTCGAGTTCGATGCAGTGGTGCTGATTAACTGCTCAGAGTCAGTCATTCCGCATCCGAACCTTCCTGCAGAGGAATCATTTCGCGATCTGTGCCGGATGTATGTTGCCATGACGCGTGCAAAGACACAGCTCGTCGTGTCGTACGCAAATAAGATGTCCCCATTCATAGAAGCCGCGAGGGAGTGCTTCGTCGAAGCGGCTTTCAGCGAATACTGCGAACCTCGTTCTCAAGGGGTTCTGCACTGGCCTGCGCAGATCGTGCCCCAAGTTGCCAACCCGGAAATCTGGGCGCGAGACGGAAAAGGATTTCTGAAGTCGAGGGATGCGGTGGGACTGGAGCGAACCGTACAGGAAGAAGTACTGGAGCACGTCACTGGACATGAGCGTGTTCGGGGGACGGAACGGAAGCAACTTGAGTGGAAAACGTTTGGGTCATTTGTTACGAGTCTAGGTAGCCCTCGCGTTAGGGCTCAGGTCATAAGCGAAGAGGCTTGGGAGAGGCTCTCAGATCACGTTAATGGACTTCGTAGGACCCGCCAATAGACCACGTGCTTTGGTGCGCAGGAGCTAAAGAGGGTGCTTACTGATGCTTCGAGAGCGCTGGCTAAGAGTGAGGTGTAAATGAAGGCTGAACTTTTGACCGTGCACGTACCCGTTGGTCCGTGTGATGCCTTGTGACCAGGTCAGGTGGAGGTTGCGATGTATATCTTTCTCGATACCGAAACGACCGGTTTCAGCCCCGCCAATGGGGACTCGATCGTCGAGATTGCAATTGTCGATCAGACCGGGAAGACCCTGATCAACACTTTGGTGGATCCTCAGCGGCCGATTCCTTATGGCGCGTCCGCAGTTCATGGAATCACTAACGACATGGTCCGCGGCAAACCGACGCTGATCGACATCCTGCCCGACGTCCGCAAGATCGTCACTCGAAGAAACGTAGTCATATACAACGCGACATTCGATGTTCCGTTCATCCCGGGCCAGCTCCGCGAAGCCGCAGGAGTGCATTGCGCCATGAGGCAATTCGCCAGCGCGCTTGGTGGGCCATGGCGTAAGCTCGACGTGGCTGCGCGTCACGTCGGGCACCAATGGAATGGACAGCAGCACCGTGCCCTCGCCGACGCCATGGCGTGCAGAAGCGTGTGGATGTGGCTCGACAAATGAGTTGTCACATCATCTCGGGCCTGAGCGACTCTTTCCCAATCGCGGAACAAAGGGATCCGCATGGCCTTTGAAGCGGACCTGGGCGCGGCATTCACCGATCAGTGGCATCGCGCCCCAAGTCGGTGGGGCCACCCATGGCATGCCATGTGTTCCTACATGGCGATGTTTCCCCCGACCATTCCTAGAGTCTTCATCGACTGGCTTACTCAACCCGGCGACGTTGTCTATGACCCCTTCTCCGGCCGGGGCACGACGATTCTCGAGGCGTGCACTTCCGGTCGCATCGGACTAGGTTCGGATGCGAATCCTCTCGCGTGGGTGTTGAGCGCTGCCAAGGCCGCGCCGCCGTCTAGTGCCGGCATCGGCAAACGACTACACGATCTGCGAGGACGCCTTCAGATCGTTGACGGTAGCGACGAAGCCCCGATAATTCGGGAGATCTTCGATCCGTATGTCCTTGGACAACTCCTCTGGCTGCGAAGGGAGTTGTCGGTTAGGCGCGCGGTGGATCGCCATTTCATGGCCGTCCTGCTGGGGATTTTGCACATGAATGCCAGGCGCGACGGCACGGCGCGCGGCTTGTCGATACCGATGCCTAACACTTTTGCCATGGCACCGAGGTATGTGTCGCGGTACATGGCAACGCATGGCCTCCGACCCCCGAAAGTAAACGTGCTCGACATGCTCGAGGCACGAGCGAAGGCGCTTGGGGCCGCCTCTACGCGGCGCTCGAGCGGCTTCGCGTGGGTGCAGGATGCCACCAAGGCGATTCGGTATCCCACTCGCTATTCGCGACCTAAGCTGATCTTCGCGTCGCCCCCCTACCTGGGGGTCATGCGGTACGCCAAAATGAATTGGCTTCGCATGTGGCTGCTTGGACACGAACCGAAGACGATCGACGACTGCCTGTTCGGTTCCGGTTCCTTATCGAAGTACAAGCATTTCATGACATCGACGCTCGGCAATCTGGAGCAGGTCTTGGGACGAGGAGGACGCATCTGCTTGGTTATAGGCGATGTTCGTCATGGCGACCGTCAGATCAACCTGGCGGGTGAAGTTGCGGACGCATGTGTTAGAAGTGCGGGCCTCAAGGTCGACGCGATCATCGATGATCGGCTTCCTGTGAGACAGAAAGTCAGCCGCATTTGGGGCGATAGCAAGGGCCGAGCGACTGAAGTGGATCGCATTCTATTGCTGAGTCGGAGAGGCACCGGGGAGCTACCGCCGTTGCCAACGATTCAATGGGCATGAGTACCGGGGAGGTGCGGCTATGAAGGACCTTGCGGCAACGCTCAAGGAGCTTGCAAGCACAGACATATTCAAGGAGGGGAAGGCCCCTGAGACCTTTGTTGGTCACCCCTTCTACTTCGACTACGAGTGCGTGAAGGTGCTCGTCAACGACAAGTGGAAGCACACAAACGGGGGTATTCCCGCGGGAGCATTCCTCTTGTGTGTCTACAACGGCGAGCCAGGTGTCGAGGAGATGGTGCTAGTGAGGGTCATCGGCCCCACTGCCCTCCCAACGGACTCCGACGTTATTGCCTCCATGGTGGACTACTACAAGGAGGGGCCAGCAGCGGCGGGCGGAGACGACAAGAAGCTCGATAGCTTCACTAGGTACGAATTCATGTTCTCCGGGCTCGAGTGTCGAGTACTGGGCACCTACTATCGGCAGGCAGGCAAGACGTTTTTCGGGGCGGATGTGGAGAACTTCTTCAGCGCGCATAACTATTCGGTCTTCAAACCGAAGGGCAAAGTGTTGGAGTACATCGTCAACTTCCGCGAAGGCAACGGTGTTCCGGGTGGCAGTGATCAGGTTCGACTCGGATGCGTGCGCTACAGCGCCTCGCGCCGGTTCGGCTCGGGTCCGGAGGTTCCAATCTATGTGTCTGCGTTGGACTTCGTCGGCAAGAGAACCGCTCTGTTTGGCATGACGCGAACAGGGAAGTCGAACACGGTCAAGAAGATCCTGGAGTCCGTAAAGGACCTGTCGACCAAGACCATTACCGGTCCCGATGACAAGCCGCTCCAGCCGGTAGGGCAGATCATCTTCGACATCAACGGCGAATACGCCAATGCCAACCAGCAGGATGAAGGTACGGCCATCTTTGAGATGTTCAAAGCTGATACGTCCCGTTACTCCCTCCTGGAGAAGGAGGGCTTCGAGGTCATGAAGCTCAATTTCTACAAGGACCTCGAGGCCGGATTCGGGCTGTTGCAGAGCTTTCTCGCTGAAGAGTCCGGCGACTATGTGAAGAGTTTCCTGTCGATCGATCTGTCCGAGCCTGAAGAGGGCGATCAATCGGCGCGCGTCAGGCGCGGGCGAGTGGTAGCAGCCTACAAGGCTTTGTTATTCAAGGCTGGTTTTGCAAGCGATGGCAAGAAAGTGAAGTTCGACGGCAGCAAAGAGACGAACGACATGGCGGGAGGCGTCGATCCGAAGAGCGGACTTACATACAGTGAGGCCGCCGAATGGTTTGCCGCTATCTGGGATAAGTACGAAGACAACAACTATTTTGACGAATATAGGAAGAAGAAAGGCAAAGAGTGGGCAGACGAGGATCTTAAGGCGGTACTGAAGATGCTCACTCGCAAGACAAAACCCGGCGGGACCGCAAGCGTTTCCGGATTCATGAAGCTAAGGATATTCAAGGAGTACCACTCCCCAACCAACGAAAGCTCGTTTGAGGGCGATATTATTGAGAAGCTCCGAAAGGGAAAGATCGTAATCATCGACCTGTCACAAGGAGCCCCGAAGCTCCAGGCAACGTATTCGGAGCGCATTTGCAGAAAGATCTTCGACGATGCCATGGCTCGATTCATCAACAATGAAGCTGCCAACTTTATCCAACTCTACTTCGAAGAAGCCCACAACCTCTTCCCAAAGAAGGACGACAAGGATCTAAGTCAGATCTACAACCGATTGGCAAAGGAAGGAGCCAAGCTGCGGCTTGGAATGGTCTATGCAACCCAGGAGGTGAGCTCGATTTCCGGCAATGTGCTCAAGAACACCCAGAACTGGTTTGTATCCCACCTGAACAATCAAGACGAGCTCCGGGAGGTGGAAAAGTTCTACGACTTTGAGGATTTCGTTGAAAGCCTTCGACGTGCGCCGGACCGCGGCTTCATTCGAATGAAAACCTACTCGAATGCCTTCATCGTCCCCGTCCAGATCGATCGCTTCTCGGCGGGCAAGCCCTCCTGATGGGATACAGCCAGACAAAGGGCCGAAAGCCCTTTGAGCGCGCGAGCAAAATCGCGCACACGCATATTTTGAACTCGCCGGACGTCCAGACATTCATCGCATCGTGTGTGTTGCCATCACCTCCGGCTGCTGAAGATCTCGCTGCTCTACAGAAGCCTGTGCCGCAGTCAAAACAAGTTATCCGGCACGTGATTGCCGTAGACGGTGGAATGACGGAGGTGTCCGTCAGAAAAGAGTTTCCGTCGGCGTCGATCACCTTCATGACGTTTGGACCGCTCACTCTGTCACTCGACGATCTTTCGGCGCTCGACGCGACCCAGTTCATTGCACCGGAAGACATGGCGCGTCTCAAGAACCTGGAGAGATACAGTCTTTCAATCCCGACGCACGCAATACTTGCCGGAGGGGCCAAGACGTTCTCTCAAGGGGTTCGGGCGACAATCCACAACTTCCTGACAAACCCGAAGCGGCCGGAGTTGTTGGAGGCACTTCGTTGGTTGCTGTTTCGCAGCTGGCTCCCGCCGGAGGAGCGCCATGTATGGCAAGTTCCACGTTGTCCTAGTCCTGCCTGTGTCGATCCCGGCATGTCGTTTTCCGAAGATGAGCCGTCAGAGAAGCCGTGCCCAACGTGCGGTCAGCCTGTGTACCTATCGGACGGGTTGCGGCTTTATGAGCGAATCGATAATGAGCAAGGCGCGGGCGGGATCATGGCCTACCTGCTTACGACGCTTGAACAGCTCGTGATCGTTCACATCATACGAACGTTGCTCACTCTCAAGCCCAGTGTGCTAAGAGAGATCCTACTCATCAAGGATGGCCCACTGGCCTTCTTCGGTAACGTCGCCCCGCTGCGAAAGCCCATGCATGAGCTCATGTCATGGCTATCAACGAAACATCAAGGGTCCCCGCTCATTTGTCTGATAGGACTTGAGAAGAGCGGCGCATTTGTCGAGCACGCGGCGCTGATCGAAGCGGCCTTGAAGCCGGATCACTACTTGTTGCTGAATAACGAGTACATCTACAAGTACATCGTCCCGGGTGATGCCGCGGGCCAGCCTTTTGGCAAGAACACGTACTACGGTGCGAAGGTAATCTACAAGAGTGGCGCCGGCCACGTGTTCGTCGCCACAATTCCGACGGCCACGTTCAGTAGCAAGCCGGCATTCGAACAGCTGTGCAACGCTGCAGAGGTGCTTCGCGTCACAGGCGCCTTGAGATGTTCGATGTACGACAACGCTTTGATTCCCATTGTGCTGGCGAACAAGCTTGTATCACTCGCCGACGTGCCAAGCTCCGAGATTCTCAAGCGCTTTGTGACGTCATCAGTGGGCGGGGGCCAGTCCCAATAGAGTCGAGAAGTCGCTTCTCCTAACAGGCACCGACTCACGGCGGAGGCCATTTGTCGATCTTCGCTACCTCACGGTGGCGTCAACGAAGCCCTCATTGGCATTCCGCCAGTGGAGTCGTGCTGCTACGTTATTGGCAGGCTCGACAGTGAGCCTTACCGGAGATCCGAATGCTGCTTACGATTACTGAGTTCCGGAATCGGGTCAGGACTCGTCTTCCGGAGCTAGTTGCCGAACTGCAGGCAGCTACGGGGCGCAGCAGCCCGGAGGAAGCCGCCGCGTGGGAGGCGTCGCTCCCGGCCGTGTCAAATGCATTCGGCGCGCCATTCTTCCAGCCGCTGCACCTTTACTTCGGCACCGGCGGCGGGTTGTGTCTCGAATATCGACTCCCGGCCTCGTCGTCCTGGTGCGACATGGTGCTGCTCGGTGCCCACGGAGGGAAACCCTCGGCGGCGATACTCGAGCTCAAGCACTGGGAAATGACGGGTGATTTGGCGGGACCGAACGACCGTCTGATTCGGCGCCATAGCGGGTTGCAATTGCATCCGGCAGATCAGGTGCGCGGCTACGTGGAGTACTGCCGCCACTTTCACTCGACGGTTCTGGCGTGCGAAGCAGCTACACATGGCTGCGTGCTTTTCACTAAGGATCAGGCGTCGCAAGCGTACGTTTCGCCTCCCTATCGGGAGTTGGTGGAAGAGTTCCCGTGCTTTTCAGTGAGGGTTGAAGGCGAGCGAAAGCGGTTGGCCGAGTACTTCGGCGCGCGCCTTACCGCACCGGACCCGAAGTTCGCGGAGGCATTCGTCACGGGCTGGTACGACCAGAACAGAAGTTTTGTCCGGAACATTGCAGGCACGATCGCCAGGTCAACTGACAAACCGCTTGTGCTTCTCGATCGGCAGCGCTTCGGATATGCCCTGGCAAGAGCGGAAATCGAGCGAGCTATCGAGGACGATGGTGGCGACAAGAAGGTGATAATCGTCATTGGCCCACCAGGATCCGGGAAGTCCGTGATTGCCGCCAAAGTGTGGGCGGACATAGTCGACGGCGCCGCTCCGCAGAGTGGTCGCTGTGTCCTGACCTCGACGTCGAAAGCACAGGAGACCAACTGGACGCACCTTTTCAGGACAGTTGCCGGGCACCATGGGGCCGGGGGTGTCGTCATGCCGGCCAACAAGTACGCGCCGGCGGGTCTTCGTGCACTGGGGGAGTGGCAGAGACGATATCCGGGCGCGATCAAGAAACCGGCACTGTGGCGAGAAACTCTGGAGTGGCTTCGGAATAGCGGCGAGGAGCCCGCAATGCCCGACGATCACTTCCTAGTATCTGTCATCGACGAAGCGCACGCTCTGATCAATCCGGAACACACGCGTGCAATTACGAATTCCGGTTGGCCCAACAATCTTGGCCCCCAGGCCTATCACATCATCCGGGCGTCCCGCGTTTCAGTTTTCTTCCTTGACCCAAAGCAGGGGTTCCGGGAGCGGGAATCGACTTCCGTTGAGGACATTGAAACGTGGGCCAAAGAACTTGGCGTAAAGGAGGTGACTCGCGTCTCGCTTGAAGGGACGCAGTTCCGGTGTTCCGGCTCCGTCGAATACGTGGATTGGATCGAGGCATTGCTCGATGGCAAAGAGAGAGCGGACTGCGCCCGATTGGCAAGGGCATTTTTGGCGCCGGGGGCTACGCCAGCCAACGTGGTCTCGGATGCACTTGGAACGGCCGCAACGACCCTGAACACGCTACGACGAAATGCGACGACAAGCGGCTTTTCCGTTCGGGTTTGCCCCTCGCTTGATGAAATGGAACAGCTGCTGAGGTCGAAGATCGACGACGGAGCCACGGCACGACTGGTGGCCTCGTTCGCTCGCCCATGGAATACGGAGGGCCACCAGCAGCCGCACGACCTGCCGCCTGGCGAGCTCGACTTCTACTTTGCTTGGAGCGATGGTTCACGGAAGCAAACGTGGTCCAGGCCCTGGAACGTAACGCCGCGAAATGACTATTCCCACTTCATTCAGGCGGTGCCTGGAACGCGCATCGCGAGCGATAACCTTGCAGAAGTGGGCTGCACCTACGCGGTACGGGGATTCGATTTCGACTACGTCGGGCTACTCTGGCTGGAGGATCTCGCATGGGTTGGGACAAGGTGGGTCGTCAACCTCGAGCATGTGCACGAATCGGGACTCCACAGCACGCTAAGGAGCGCCAGGCGCCGACGAAATCCTGATTTGCGGGATCGTGACGCTGTCCTGGACAGCGTGATGCAGGCGTATCGAATCCTGCTTACGAGGGCAATCAAGGGGGTCTACGTTTGGTTTGCGGATCCTTCGACGCGCGATCATGTCATGGCTGCTCTCGGGGTCAGCAAAGATGCATGCCATTGAGATGACTGCCGGGGCCGATTGGCGCCTGGACTACCATCGGAACGTCCGCAAGCCTCCCCTGATCTGCCAGAAAAGGCCACCTTCAACATGTATACCAAGCGGGGAAGCCTACGATATTGCTGACAAAAGTCAGTTAGGTAAACTCCCGTACGCCAACCTGTCGAAGGTGTTCGAAAGTGCTGTCGAAGCGGTTATCGAGCGGAACAAAAATTACGGTGCCGTCTCGCCCGCGAGTTAACAGGACACGGTAGACATTCTTACGCAACGCCATCGGGTCTTTAAGGGTTCCCTTCGTGCCTCGTGAGTTTGCGATCGACCATTCGTCTTGCACCCAAAGTAGGTCCGAACCCCAAGCAACCAGCGCACAGTCGAGTTCAAGTCCCTGAGAGGAGAACTCTGTCGCTACGGTATCGAGTTGGCAGCAGGATGCGGGATCCGACGGTGCTGCGTTGTACCAGGGCCCGACACGAAGACGCTTGGTCGTCTGGAAGGTGTTGTCGACCCCAAATTCGGGTAACCATTTGTCCTTGGAAGAGGCGAGCAGTCCGAATCGGGCTTCTTTCGCGTTGGCATAGCGCTCTCGCAAGTAGCCGCACGCCGCATCGAGATCTCGAGTAATGAGAAAGCGATGGGAGTTGGCGTGAAGCTCGGACGCGATATGTGTGAGGCGCGTGGGCTGCTCGCAATCAAGCAATCCGCCGACGAACTCATGGACCTTCGGGGTTAGATGAAATCTGATCTCGGTGTCGAGGTTAAGAACGGCATCCCAGCGACATACACCATTCAAGCCGGAAAACGTAGTCGCAAAGGACGGTGCGCCATGAACAACCCACCGATGGCCCCCCGGCAAATGTTGGACCGCGTCTGCCCAGAGCGGTGCACCGCCTTCCTCGCCAGTGTGAATGGCCTGGCCATCGCCAATCAATGCGATTAAGACGCACCATTCCGGAATTCTTGCGCAGAATTCGAGCAGGTGCTGTGGTTCCGATTTCCCGACACTGCTCTTGTGGACTTTGTCCGCGCGCTTTGCGTCGTGCGCGCGCTGCGCCTCATCAAACACAATGAGATGCTCAAGAGGAGCGGGTGCCCGCGGGCGGCTGAAAGTCGCGACGTAAGTTTTGATCGCTTGGACAAAAGTCCTTCCGCCCCCCCCGCCTTCTCTCAATGCGTGCTGCAGCACCTCCACCAATGGGCCGTTTCCAGACAAATAGACCGCAGGCGCGGCGGGCTTTCCCGTGCCTCGATCTACCGCGAGGTCATCGATCCAACCTGCGTGGACAAGCTGCAAACCGACCAGCGTTTTACCGGAACCAGGCACGCCACTCAATAGTACGAGGTGACGGGTCTGGGTGCGTGCCGCCTCGTGCGCCACCGCCGTGATGTACTGCAAGGCAGGGTCAGTCGCTGCACGCGCACGCTTGATCATCGGCAGCGGGCGCTTGTTAAACAACTCGCGCGCCGCCTGCACGATCGAAGGCAGTGGGGCATACGCATCTAATGCCAGAAACGCTTCTACCGAAACCGTCGGCTCACACTTCTTCGAGAACTCCTGAAGCAAACTATCGAGGGCTTCGGGCGCCACGACGTACACGCCGTCTTGAATGACAGGCGTCGGATTGCTCGTGCGTATCAACAATACCGGCGTCACTGTGCATCCGACGCAAGCAGCATGATAGGCAGCAAGGTCGCGTGCATATCCGAGCGCTTGATCTATCGCGGCCTGGGTGGCATACGGATAACCCTTTAGTTCGAGCACAGCGACGCAGCCATGTTCCAAAATGATTACATCTGGGCGCCGGAAATCTCGTGGCAGCTCGTACTCGAGAATCGCGGTGTACTCGCCTGCCGCCGCATCACGGGCGGTCAGCTCACGGCATTCCCTTTGTAGCCATGGAATGGACTGATCCCACGCGCGAATCTGTTCCGGTGAAGCATCAGTAACAAAATCATTCAGCCGGCCCCGTACAACCCGCGGCACGGATTTCGAAAATGTTTCGAGATCTGATTGCCATCCGTACCGGTCGTATAGGCCAGGGGGCGACATCAAGTCGAGTGGAAGTTCGAAAGGGAGATGAATGCGAAGTGAGTCATGGGTTCAATCTCTTCCGAGAAAGCGAACGTGCCCATGGTCGTGGCCGCACCGATTACGTTTGAGGTGAGGTATTGCGAAGGGCGCAGGAGGTAGCGAAATCAACAAGCGCAGCTCTTTGAGTGGCCTCTCGACCGATCGGTTAGCCCTAAGTGTCATTGGCAACATATGCTGCTGTACTTCTTGAAATTGGCCAAGTGCTTTGAGGCAGAGAGGTGGGCATTGGGCTGAGGAATTACGGTGTACTTCCCTCGAAAATAGCGTTTCAGATCAGGCTCGACAACGCGAGCAACGCCCATACCGACGCAAATGACGTGCGCTGGCTCTGCCGCAATGACGACGTCGCGTGTGTAGGATTGCCACGACTCTTGAAGAGCTCGATACATCTCGCGGCTCTTGGTTCCATTGTTATAGAGCGCCACGATACTGGCGTCGACTAGCCAGACGCCTTTCTCTTTCAGCTTCATAAGCAGAGCTATCTTGTTCGGAAGTCTCTGGTGATATGGCGTCTGGGAAAGAATCGGAGCGAAATCTGACGATGTGGAGACACGGTTACTGCAACTAAAGAGAATTTTCCAGAACTGGGGTGTTCCGTCTCGTGCCGGGTGCAGCGGACTCTCGGTAAGCTTCCTCTCGCCGTAACCTAGGCAGTACACGAATCTTGCATAGTGCGTCGGATAGCCCGGAAGTTCTGCTAACAGAGGAATAGGAATCTCGCGGTCGTCATTGCTCGTGAACACGTGTGACTCCGCGAGAAGCAAGACTTTGACGTTATCCGGTTTCAAGTACCGTCGATATGCCTCGACTAACCGAACTGATTCGAGTGCCTCTGTGTCCTTCCCGATGATTCTTTGGATCTTCAGGTAGGCGCGATTCAGTGCGAGCATTTCGGTACCATGGCTAACGAATACTTAGGAACTAAAGCTGGGCATTTGTTTTGTCCCAAGACAGGGGGATAGAGCCGGCAGCTTATCCCCACGCATTCGAATCCTCAACCGATCAAGCCTATTCGCAGAAAGAGGTGGCTCACCCCCTGAGCCTTTCCCCGCCCAGAATGTGACTCATGGGCCCCATGGCCCGTCGCCGATTTGACTCCGCTTGCAGGGCGACTCACCAAGTACTGCTAAAACGAGGCCGTCCCCGAAGCCCGGCGGGATATCCCTCGATGTCTTCCACCCGGGCAAGAAGGAGACGGCCATGCAATCCAACTACCGCGGTGTCCCGCTGGACGATGTCGCCACGCTGATCCGCAAGTGCGGACTCGAGGTGGAATCGCAACCCGATTCACTGCGCTTCGAGGCAACCCACGGTCCCGCCGAGATCCGCGTTTTGGCGCCCCAGGAACCCTCGCTCGACGACGTGCCCCTGAAAGCGGTCGTCCTCGCGCGCACCCGACTGCCCGACGAGCTGCTCTTCGATGACCCCAAGATCTACCTGTGGGCGAACCGGCGGGCGGCGATGGGCGCCTTCACGGTGATGGACGGCAAGCTCTACGTCGTCTCCCGCCTCACGACCTACGAGGGCGAGGACAGTTGGGACCTCCATTCGCCCCTTCTGGCCTTCGCGGCCGCCTTTTCGGGAGACGCGATGGACCCGAGAACCCTGGCGCAGGGACCCAGAGCGGCGCCGGTATGGCCGGGGGAGGACTTTGCCGGCCTCGAGAAGGAGCTCTCCAGGTTCTGCGTCTGCAACGGCGACGATGCGGGTTTCACCGCGGAGTTTCCCCTTCGGGCGGGGTCAGGCTGCGCGGGACTGGGAGACCAGCGCACCGCCCTCCTTCGCATGATGACAGACGAGCCCCACCCGATCATAGGTTCCGGCTTGCTCGTGGTCCTCGAGATGCCGCACCAGTTCCCATCGCCCGACGATCTCGCGAAGGTCGTCGAACGGCTCAACGCGTGGGAGGCCGAGCCGGGCGATCGCGTTCCTCACTACGGCGCATGGTGTGCCGGCGGCGTCGGCAACCCGGCCTATGCGTCATTCGTCCCAGGTGGATTGCGCCGACCGGGACTCGCCCGCAACTTCGTCACCTGGATGCGGGCGCGGGCACTGCTGGCGGACGGCTTCCTTCTTTCCCTCGGCAAGACGATCGGGATCAACGAGGTGGAGCGCGCGCGATGAACCAGCCAGGAAACATGGCCCGGATGCGCGCCCACATGTTCGCGGCACTGATGGTGGAGCATGGGGCGGAGCTATCGATTGAACAGGACAACATCCTGGCCCGTGTCCGAGAGCTGTTCGGTGATGACATTCCCGCGGAGGCCGAATCACCGAGGCCCTTGTGGGCCTCCGTCTTCATTGAAGGATGGGCACGACCTCAATCGCGCCGGGAACGCACGCGCCTTGTCGATCTCTTCACGGAACGAGCAGAATCACCGACGTGTGCGTTGTCGGGCTGCGATGGCCGCGGCCGGGAGTAGAGGTCGGGAGATCGACATGGCGAAAGGGAAGGCCGAGGCGAGGTACAGCATCTACGTCATCCGCCTGAAACCGGAAGTGCTGCAGAAGCGCAAATTTCGCGAGGCCAATCCGCAGCATGACCCTGCCAAGCCGTGCGTGTACGTCGGCATGACCGCGCGCTCACCTGAGGAGAGGTTCGAGCAGCACAAGGCGGGGATCAAGTGCGGTCGCGGTTTCGTCCGCGATTTCTGGGTATGCCTCATGCCGCGGCAGTACGCCTCCTATGATCCCATGACCCATGAGAAGGCGAAGTGGATGGAGGTCGAGAAAGCCCGCCGACTCCGAAAGCGCGGCTACGCCGTCTGGCAGAAATAGTCTGGGCACAGGCTCATCGCCTGATCCCGTCCTCCCGGATACTGGCTACTTGCACCCCGGGCGAGAGGTTCAATGTTCACCGTTCCGACGATCGAAATGTCGCGTGAGTTCCATGCCGTGTGGCTCGCAGCAGGGCAGCACCTGGAGCGGCAGGTCGATCAAGGGATTTCCTGGCTGAAGTGCGATCCCCGCCCGCCGTTTCTCGAGCACCTGTCGTTTCGCCTGGGCAATCAGCTCTTCTTTATCCGGGTCATGGCCGAGGACGGCTCAGTGGAAGCACCCGGGCACATCGGCGGTCTCGAGGCGATTGCCAAGGGCTGCAATGGCCACGCCTGCCTGATGCCCATGCGGATGATCTGCGGCGAATGGCGGCCCCTCGTGCCGGGGTGGGGGCTGGTCGATCTCATGACCGAACTGCCTGTTGACCCGCCCGCCCTGGTGACGGACGAGGCAATCGAAATGACGGACTGGGAACTCCAGGATTTCGCGGTCCAGGTCGTTCGCGACATGCTGAGAAAGGAGGGCCATGAACTGATGTCGTGGAACGGCAATCCTGACGTGAATCCTTCGCTTTGGTTCCTCGGGGAGGACGGTCCGGAGTGGGTGCTTGTCCGCGTGGTCCGCCATCCCATCCGGAGAGCCCCTTTCCCGGTCAACTGGAAGGAAATCGCGCGTAGTCTCGCGGCCCTCAGTCGCAAGGGCCATTTCGCTTCGGTGGCAGTGGCATGCGGGGGAGGTCCCGCGGGAGAAGGATTCCTGGCCCGAGGGCATGGATTGATGATCGCCTACGAGGGACTGGAGCCCGGTCCAGGTTGAACGGTCTTTTGTGCCAGTTGACAACGCCAGTATAACTGGCATAATGGGCGGCATGAAACCGAGCCACCCGGAACCTAAGTCTTTCTCCCTCGACGAACTGGCTGCCGCAGCTGGCCTCTCCCGAAGGACGGTCCGCTACTACATCCAGATCGGTTTGCTGGAACGCGCGGAGGGCGAGACCCGGGCGGCACGCTATTCGCCGCAGCACCTGGAACAGCTCGTCGCCATCCGCCGCTGGACGGAAGAAGGCATCTCGCTCGATCGCGTGCGGGACCTCCTCGCGCGGCCGGCAGCGGCTGCGGAAGCGCGGGCGGCCGCACGCCCCGCCGGCGCCGTGGAGGTCTGGAGTCATCTCGTCGTGGCGGACGGCGTGGAAGTAACACTCGAAGCAGGCCGCGCGGGCCTCACGCCGGAGCAGGTCAGGGAATTCTTCCGGGCGGTGACTTCCGCCCATGCCGAGATCAAAAAGGACGGCAACCATGGGAAACCACGCAATCGTGCGCACGATCGGCGCTGAACGGGTCGTGCTCGAAGGCGTCGCCGCCAGGGGGCAGGTGAGCGGCCTCCACTTCGACCTCACCCTCGAGCAGCGCTATCGCAATGCCTCCGCGACCAACATCGAGGCGGTCTACACCTTCCCGGTTCCGTGGGGCGCCGAGCTGATGTCGCTCGAGTTCGACATCAACGGCAAGACGCTCAAGGGCACGGTCGTTCCCCGCGCGGAGGGCGAAGCGCGCTACGAGGGTGCCATCGACAAGGGCGACACGGCGGTGCTCCTGGAGCGCTCGGCCGACGGCCTCTACACCGCCAATGTGGGGAACCTCCTGCCCGGCGAATCCGCCGTCGTGCGGTACCGCTACGCGCAACTGCTTCGCTTCGAAAAGGGAGACGTGCGCCTCACGGTGCCCACGGTCATTGCGCCCCGCTACGGCAACGCGGAAGTGGACGCGGGGCTCTCTCCCCACCAGGTGCCCGGCGTGGATGTCCTCGCGGTCTACCCCTTCGACATTTCCATTTCCCTCACGGGCGCGCTCTCCGAAGGCCGCGTTGCCTCGCCCTCGCACTCGATCGCGCTCAAGCGCACGGCAGCGGGACTCGAAGCCGGGCTCGCCGGCAAGGGGTGCCTCGACCGCGACTTCGTCCTCTCGGTATCGGGCCTGGTTGGTCGCGCGTTCGGCGTTGTCGCGAAGGATGGCGATGGCCACGTGGCGCTCGCGAGCTTCTGCCCCGCGTTTCCGAAGACCTCGGAGCCGGAGCGGCGCAACGTGAAGATCCTCGTGGACTGCTCGGGATCGATGGGCGGCGACAGCATCGGGGCCGCCAAGCGCGCGCTCCACGCGATCCTCGCCTCGCTGGCGCCGCAGGACCGCTTCTCCCTCAGTCGATTCGGCTCGACCGTGGACCATCGCCACAAGGCCTTGCAGCGCGTCAACGACAAGTCGATCGGCGATGCCGGCCGATGGGTCATGGACATGGATGCGGACATGGGCGGCACCGAGCTCCCCGGCGCGCTGGCGTCGACGCTGGCGCTGGATGCGAAGACCCGCGCCGACGTCCTTCTCATCACCGACGGGGAAGTCTGGCAGGCCGACGAGGTGATCGTGGCCGCCAAGGCATCCGGCCAGCGGATCTTCGCGATCGGCATCGGCAACGCTTCCGTGGACAATCTCATTCGGCAGTTGGGCGAGGAAACGGGCGGTGCGGCGGAGTTCGTGGCGCCGGGCGAGGACGTGGAAAACGCCATCACGCGCATGTTCCATCGCATCGCCCAGGAGCCCGCGTCGAAGGTGCGCATCACCTGGCCCGGCGCCCCGGAATGGGAGGTGCTCCCGGGGCAGGCGATCTTCGATGGGGAAACGATTCACGCCTTCGCCCGGTTTGCCGCAGCGCCTTCCGGCGAAGCGCGGCTTTCCTTCGTGCTGCCGAACGGAAGCGTCGTCGAGGCGGCCGCCGCGCTGGGCACGGCGGAATCCACAAACGAGACGCTCCCGAGGCTTGCGGCGGCGAAGAGGCTTTCGCTACTCGGCGAGGACGTCCAGCGCGACATCGCCGTCCGCTACCGGCTCATCACGAAGCACACGAACTGCGTTCTCGTTCACGAGAGGGCGGAAGGAGAAAAGGCGGTGGGTCTTCCCGAACTGGCGCCTGTCAGCCAGATGCTCGCGCGTGGTTGGGGCGGGGTGGGAACGGATCGACTCGCGGTGAGGAGCGTTATTAGCGCGAACTACCACGTGGCTGCGTTCAGCGACGAATCAGGGGACTTGACCGCGTACATCGCGCCTGTCGGTCGGGACCGATACGCCTTCGAGAGCCCCGATATCTTCGAAACTCCCACCGCGAAGGAGAATTCGCGTTCGCCACGGGAGTTCCTGGGTGAATTGTCCCGAGGCAAGGGCTGGCTCGCGCTCCTGGTGGACCGGCTGCCTTCCACCTTCAGCGAGCTCGAATCTGCCGGTGTTCCGGAAGATGTCGTGGCCGTGCTTCGCCAAGTCGCGCAGGGAGGATCTTCCGAGGCAGACGTGGTCGGGGCGTTTCTCGCAGCCCTCGCTCCGATGGCGGCCCACTGCGGCTGCAGCCGGCAGTTCGTCCGGAAGCTCCGGAGCCGCCTGAGCGGAAGCGCGAAGGCCGCCGCGCTGGACAACGCCATGGCCGAGCTGCTGGCTGGCTCGACCTCGGAATCCTGGATCTTGCTCTGACGGATCTTCAGCCCCCTCTCACTGGAGTCCCGAGGCGACCGTACCCTACCGGTGACCCGTGTCGAAATCACGCGGCTTCGTGAAGGCCATCATCTCCGAGCAACGTTTCACCATCGAGCAGTTGGAGCACTACATCCGCAAGCTCGCGAGCCTTCACTTCGGACGGTTTGTTCGGAGTAGGGAGTTGATCCCAAGTCAGCAATGCCGGTGATGAAAGGGGAGTGGGGGCGGTCCTGTACCTCTGCCGCCAGCGCGATCGAAGGTCAACGACGCGACGAAGATCGCCGTTGAACAGGTACTGCCGTGAGCGTGCCTTGCGGGCGTGGCCATTGCCCCACATAAACATCCTGTTTATACTTCATTCCGGTGATCCGATCCTTCGCCTCCGCGGAAACGGAGCGCTTCGCGTCCACTGGCAAGTCCCGGCGCCTGCCGCCGGAGATTCGCGTCCGGGCGGCGATGCGCCTGTTGCAGCTTCACGCGGCCACGAGGATCGATGACCTTCGCTTCCCGCCCTCCAACCGGCTAGAGCCTCTTCGCGGAAGGCGCGAGGGCGAGTGGAGCATCCGGATCAACGACCAATGGCGGATTTGCTTCCGCTTCGAGGCGGGCCATGCGTACGACGTCCAGATCGTCGACTACCACTAGAAGGAAGAGAGCGGCTGTGAACATAGGCATCGAGGCGATCCATCCCGGCAGGTTTGTTGCGGAGGCGCTCGCTGAACTGGGCATTTCGCAGGCTCAGTTCGCGCGCGCGATCGGCGTGTCGGCCATGCGGGTCTCGCACGTGGTGACGGGATCGCGCCCCGTGACCGCGGAACTCGCGCTCCTCTTCGGCAAGGCATTCGGCCAGGCACCGCAGTACTGGCTCAAC
>Ga0154020_10001231_pt1 | contig 31749 bp, 24 predicted proteins | sample Klosneuvirus_201_FD_109709 | JGI IMG/M metagenome (GOLD analysis project Ga0154020, IMG submission 109709) | Active sludge microbial communities from wastewater, Klosterneuburg, Austria - Klosneuvirus_20160825_MG | ecosystem: Engineered > WWTP > Aerobic digester > Activated sludge | place...
ACGACGCGACGGCCAACGGCTTCCCCGACGCCGAATACCTGGCGGCGTTGCCATACGGCAGCGACCACATCGCGTCGCGGTTTCCGAGCGGTCTGCCGTGGGCGCGCAAGGACGGCGTCGTGGTCCTGTCCTCCGGGATGACCGAGATGCTCGCGCCCGTCTCGTACGATGCGAACGGAGTACGGCAGGTGCCCGACTCCATCCTCACCGGCGCGACGTCCTTCACCCTGCCGTCGTCGAACACGTGCATGGACTACGCGTCGACGGCTTCGCCGGACGTGAACGTCGGGTGGTCCGAGCGGAGCGTTCCCGCGTTCGCACTCCACGACGAGACGACCGCGTGCGACAGCCTCGCGAACCTCCGTCTGTATTGCTTCGAGAAGTGACCGTCAGCGCGCGATGACCATCGAGTCGAACTCGGTGCCGCTCGCGTCGATCGCGTGGAGCACGGCTTCGTCGGTGCCGACCTCGACGTAGACGAAGTGGATCACTTCCTCGGCGAACGCGGTGAAGCTCGAGCTTCCCACCGGTCGAGTGCCCACGCCGCCACCACCGGTTACCACGTACGCGACGCCGTTCTGCGGCTTCATGCGCTCGTAGTCGTGATCGTGACCCGAGAGGACGAGCTGCACGCCGTGGCGCTCGAAGATCGGCGCCCACGCAGCGCGCAACGCGGTGTCGGAGCCGTGCTCGCCCGACGAGTACGGTGGCCGATGAAAATAGACGATCTTCCACGGTAGCGTGGTCTTCGCGAGATCCTCGTCGAGCCACGTCGCCTGGGCCGAATAGCTGGCCTCGGTGTCGAGCGCGACGAAGTGCACGCGACCCCAATCGTACGAGTAGTACTTGCGATCGCCCGCCCCGGGCAGTGACCACACGTCGCGGAACGGCGCGCCGTTCATGGTTTCGGTGTCGTGATTTCCCGCCGACGGGAAGAACGGGATGTTTCGCAGGATGTCGGCGTAGACGGCGAACACCGTGTCTTCGATCTGCGAGATGGTGCCGTTGTCGTACGCGAGATCGCCGGTGTGGATCATCAGCTCGTACGGCACCGTGTACATCTGCTCGACGAGTGCATGCTGATCGCTTCCACCGCCACCCGAGTCACCGAACGCGAGGAAGCGAACGGGTTCGCTGCTCGTCGCGAGCGGCGCGGTGCGAAACCCCGTGGTCTCGACGAGCGCACCGCTGTCGTCGGTGACGCCGTAGCACGTGATGCTCGCCGCGCCGAGGCCGGTCAGCGTGCTCCACATCTGCACCTCGTCGGCGCTGCGCGTGATCGCGTCGTCTGGCTCGGCGCTCGCCGTGGTTCGCTCGAGACCTGCAGCGCTCGCGAACTGCACGCGCTGGTCGGGCATGCCCTTCGTGGTCACCCAACCGACCATCGTGGAGTCGGTGGTGACCTGCTGGAGGTACGGTGCACGTTTGATCATCGTCCCGGCCGCGGTCGTGCCGCCATCGCCACAGGCAGTGCGAACCTCCTCGACAGGGGAGCCTCGTCGGGCCGGATGGGACGTGTCACCGAGCTTCGTCGCAGCGACATTGCCGGCACTGTTCGTCATGCAGCCGGCGAGCACGAGAGAGAGACCGGTTCGAAACAGCATTGCTATTGGAACTAGACGGCGAACTTCGGTTGCTCGTCACGCGTCGAGAACCGCTCGAACTTCGGCGAGCGACCGTGCGGCGAACAGTCGCCTGCCTGTTTGCCCAGGACTCGCGCGCGCGAGAGGTTGGTCAGCGATAGAGCAGCCGGACTTGCGAGCTCGTGTCTGGAAGACCGTTACAGCGGTCGTATTGCACCGGAGCCGAGCGCGAGGTGTTGGCAAACGTGTCCGCTTCCCAGCCGCCGCCGAGGGCGACGATGAAGCTGCTGACGTTGGAGAATCCCGTCAGAATACCGTCGGGAGCGCGGGCGACGGTACCGGCGATCACCGTCGACACGATCGGCGTCCAGTCGCCGGGGGTGCCGGAGACGAGCCAGTTGTTGATCGTCGGCGTGATAGGGAATTTGACCGCGGCGCTGCCACAGGAAACGGCGAGCTGCGTGGTGTTCGGAAGGCTCGCTGGACGGCGCAAGCATCGCGTCGCTGGATCCGTACAGATGCCCGAATAGAACGGTGCCTCGAAGTGATCGAACGCATTCGCACGTCCGTTCAATCCCGCGTAGATCGCGGTCCAGCCACCGCCGTCGAGCGTCATGTCGCAATACGCCTGGTACAGCGTGGCGTCGGGGCGCGAGAGCCAGTACACGCCGTTGCCGTTCGCGTTGCCGGCTTGCTGGATCGCGTAGCAGTCCGCGGCCGCGCTTCCCGGTGTGTTGTTTGCGGGTGGCGGTAGTGTCTCGCGGTAGAGGATGCGAACGGTCGAGCTCTGATCGGGAACGCCGTCGCAGTAGTCGAAGCCGCCGCTCTCGTTCCCCGATGCGAAGGTTTCGCTCGGAGTGCCGGTTCCAACGACGAAGCTCATCGTACCGACGTTGCTCGTGCCGAACCCGGTGAGCACTTGTGTCGGGACGAGCGCAGGGTTGCCGGCGAGGCGCGTCGACGTGATCGGAACCCAATCCGCCTGCGTTCCGGCGACGAGCCAGTTGCGGATCGCTTGCGTCATCGGGAAGCGAACGGCTGCCGCTCCACACGTGACCGCGATGTCGGTAGCGGCATCACCCACGCTCGATGGCGCATGCCGCAAGCAGTGCGTTGCTGGATCCGTGCAGATGCCTTGATACGCCGCGGAGTCGAAGTGATCGAACACGTTCGGTCGTCCGTTGAGCCCCGCGTACACGGCGGTCCATCCGCCGCCGTCGAGCGTCATATCGCAGTACGCCTGATAGAACGTGCTGTCGGCGCGCGTCAGCCAGTACAGGCCGTCTCCGGCAGCATGACCTTCGCTCTGGATCACGCGGCAACTCGTGCCCGCAGTCGCCTGCGTGTTGCGCGTCGGTGCCGGCAACGCTTCGCGATACATGATGCGAACCATCGAGACCTGATCCGGCTGGCCATCGCAGTAGTCGAAGCTCGCCGAGCTTTCGTTCGACGACGCGAACGTGCCGATCTGTGTGCCATCGCCGACGATGAAACTCATGGAGGGCGTGGCGTTGGTGCCGAATCCTGTCAGCAGCTGCGTCGGCACGAGCCCGGTCGGGCTTCCCGCGAGACGCGTCGACGTGATGGGTTGCCAATCGGACTGCGTGCCGTTCACGATCCACGTGCGAATCGGCTGTGTCATCGGGAAGCGAATCGCCGACCCGCCGCACGTGACGGCGATGTCCGTCGCACGATCGCCGACGCTCGGTGGAGCGTGGCGCAAGCAGTGTGTCGCCGGATCCGTACAGATGCCCTGATACGCGGCGGAGTCGAAGTGATCGAACTGATTTGGTCGACCGTTACGGCCCGCGAACACCGTCGTCCACCCGCCGCCCTCGAGGGTCATGTCGCAGTACGCCTGGTAGAGCGCGTTATCTGCACGAGTCAGCCAGTACGTACCGTTTCCCGCCGAATGGCCGTCGCTCTGGATCTCACGACAACTCGTTCCTGCAGTCGCCGGCGTGTTGAGCACCGGCGTGGGTGGCACCTCGCGATACATGATGCGAACCATCGAGCTCTGATCGGGCGAGCCGTCGCAATAGTCGAAGGTCGCCGAGCTCTCGTTGGACGATGCGAACGTTCCTGGACCCGTGCCGTCGCCGAGGATGAAGCTCATCGAGGGCCTAGCGTTGGTGCCGAATCCGGTGAGCAGTTGCGTCGGCACGAGCCCGGTGGGGTTTCCCGCGAGACGCGTCGACGCGATGGGTTGCCAATCGGACTGCGTGCCGTTCACCAACCAGTTCCGGATCGGTTGCGTCATCGCGAACTTGATCGCCGAAGGACCACACGTGACGGCGATCTCCGCGATGCGATCGCCGAGGCTCGTCGGAGCGTGGCGCAAGCAGTGCGAGCTCGGATCCGTGCAGATGCCCTGGTACGCCGCTGCGTCGAAGTGATCGAACACGTTCGCGCGACCGTTGAGCCCGGCGAACAACGTCGTCCAGCCACCTCCGTCGAGCGTCATGTCGCAGTAGACCTGCTGCGCTGCTCCGGCGGGATAGATCGTGTAGAGGCCACTCGGCAGTGCTTCGGTCGCGCGCAGCGCCTTCAGCTCGCGGCAGCTCGTCGCGACGACCGCCGGTGTCTCGCAGTTCGCTCCCTCGAAGCCGAGCGGGCATTCGCATGTGTGTCCGTTGACCTCGTCGACGCAGACGCCGCCGTTCTCGCAGGGATTCGTTGCGCAGTCGTTGATGTCCACGTCGCAGTTCGTGCCCGAGTAACCCGGCGCGCACTGACACGAGTAACTACCAGCGTTGTTGGTACAGGACCCACCGTTCAAGCACGGCTGCTGCGAGCACGTGTTGAGGTTGACGCTGCAGAACGCACCGCCCCAGTCGGGTGCGCAGGAGCACGTGTAGCTGTCGATGCCGTCGACGCACGTGCTCCCGTTCGCGCACGCGTTGCCGACGCAATTGTCGATATTCACGTCGCACGTCGGTCCGGTGTATCCGACTGCGCAGGTGCAGACGTAGCCGTTCACGACATCGGCGCACGAGCCGCCGTTGTGGCACGGCTGCGCTGCACAGTCGTCGATCTGCACCTCGCAGTCCGCTCCCGTGTAGCCGGGCATGCATGCGCACGTGTAGCCGGCAACGCCGTCGGTGCAAACGCCGCCATTCGCGCACGGTTGCGCGACGCAGTCGTCGATGTCGAGCTCGCAATTCGCGCCAGTGAATCCTGCGGGACACCCGCACGTGTAACCACTCGTGGTGTCGCTGCAGACGCCGCCGTTCTGGCACGGGGCCGACGCGCAGTCATCGACATCGTGATCGCAGTCGGTTCCGTCGTAGCCGGGATCGCACTGACACGTGTAGCCGCTCGCGTTGTTCGAGCACGTGCCGTGATCACATGGATCCGATGCGCAGTGATCGACGGGAACCGTGTAGCAGACCTCGAGTGCGGGGCGCTTGCTCGAATGGTTTCCTTCGCTGCTGACAAAGATCGTCGGATCGTCGTCGTCGTCATCGTCGTGTCGACAACTCGGCTGATGATCGGGACCGGGACGGAGGACGAGGCCACGGTTGGGCTTCGCACCGCTGACCCAGTTCCGAACGAGATTGGTCAGGTCGACGTTCTTGAGCGCGGTGTTGCTCTCGACACGAAAGGCAGCGGAGACCTCCGACGAGAACTGCTGCTGGAAGCTCGCGTAGGTCACGCCGTTCTCGGCCCACGGAGCGAGTGCGCGATGCACGCGGATCGTTCCATCGCCGTGGTTGCCGTTGACGTACAGCTTCAGCGTCGCGCGACTGATCACCGCCTGTTGCGGAATGCTCGCGAGATCGAACGAGAGCAGTGACTGCTCCTTGTCGCTGACCTTCAGCACGGAAAGCGATCCGTAGTTCTTATGGAGCGCGTTCTTCTTGATGTACGCGTCGGCGACCGGTCCGCGCGTTCCTCGCTGAAAGGTCACGCAGGTCGTGACCTCTTGTTCGACGACCGACTCGTCGAGCGAGGTACAGGCGACGAGGGACACCACACACACCACAACCACGTTGCGCATTCGTCCGCGGATATCACAGTTTCGACGCCGTACTCCAAGAAGAGAAAAATGACTATGCGCCGAGGATGTCGCGAACCTCCACGAGAGATCGTGCTGCGAACAGCCGTGGACGCAGCGCGGCGATCTGCTCGCCGAGCACGCGTGCGTGTCGTCGTGCGACGCCGACGCCGACGCGTTCTCCTCGCAACGCCACGTTCTCCGCCGTGAGTAACGCGAACATGGCGCGGCGTTCCTCGTCGGTCGGACCGGCGATGCGTTCTCCGCGCAGCGCGGCGCGTGCCTCGCGAAACACCCACGGATGATCGATCGCACCGCGCCCGACCATCGCCGCGGCGCAACCGGTCTGTTCGAGTGCACGCACGACATCGTCCGCTGTTCGGACATCGCCGTTGACGATGACGGGAATCGTGACAACGTCGCGCGCGCGCGAAGCCCAGGTCCAGTCCGCCGGGCCGTCGTGACCCGCGAGTGCGGTGCGGCAATGGATCGTGATCGCTGCGACGCCGACATCCTCGAGGCGCCGCGCGAGATCGATGATCGGCATGTCGGACTCGGGGCCCCAACCGATTCGCGTCTTCACGGTGACGGGCAACGCGACCGCACGCACGATCGCAGCGGCCATCTCGATCATCGCCGCCGGATCGCGCAGCCATCCGGCACCGGCGCCTTTGTTCGCGATCTTCGGCACCCAGCACCCGCAGTTGAGATCGATGTACGCCGGCTCCGCGCGTTCGGCGATCTGTGCCGCCGCGAGCAAGCGCTGCGGATCCGCACCGTAGATCTGGATCGCGGTCGGACGATCGTCAGCGCCGAGGGCGAGCTTGCGCCGCGCGGTCTTCGAGCCGGCGATGACGTGATCGACATGGACGAACTCGGTCACGCACAGCTCGGCGCCGACCGATCGACACGCGCGACGAAACGCGGCGTCGGAGACGTCTTCCATCGGCGCGAGGACGACGGGGCAGCGAGCGAGGAGATCGCGCAACGACGCCATCATCTATTGTCTGCGCCGTCAGGATACTGAACAATTGTCCAGTGTACGCGCCGTTGTGGTGCAAATCGAACTTCTCCTTCTTGGAAGGCGCGAGCCATCCCGAGGAGCTGATCGAAGAAGCGCATCGCGTCGGCATCCGGTCATTGGCGATCACCGATCGCGACGGTGTTTACGGCATGGTCCGCGCGCACGTCAAAGCGCGCGAGCTCGGCGTGCACCTGATCTGTGGAACGCAGATCTCGATCGCTCCGTACGGCACGCAGCTCGCGTCATCTCCGGTCTCGCTGCACGCCGAGGAAGCACACGTCGGTCGCGGTCCGGGATGGGGCGTCGAGACGGACGAGCTCTCACCGATCCCGGGCTCGCTCGGTCGGCGCGGTCGCACGAAGCGAGGCAAGCCGCGCCAGGTCGCGATCGATCTCCCGAGCGACACCGCGCCACCGACCACGCAGCTCGTGTTGCTCGCGCAGGATCGCGCGGGCTGGGCCAACATCACGCGCCTGCTCACGTCGGCGCGGCGTCGCTGCGATAAAGGCGCGTCGATCGCATCGTGGCGCGAGGTCTGCGAGCGCGCGCCCGGCGTGATCGCACTGTGGGGAGGCGAGAGCAGTCTGCTCGCCGGCGAAGCGGAGCCACCGGCCGCGGTGATCTCCGATCTGCGCGACGCGTTCGGCGATCGTCTGTTCGCGCTCCTCGCGCGCCATCGCCGCGCCGACGACGTTCCACGCGAAGCTCGCCTCGAGTCGCGCGCGAAGGCCGCGGGCCTCCCGCTCGTCGCAGCCAACGAGGTGCTCTATCACTCGCGCGCGCGCCGTCCGCTGCAAGACGTGCTCACGTGCATCCGCCACGGCGTCACGCTCGCCACCGCCGGCACGCGCATTCGCGGCAACGACGAGTACGACCTCCGCGCGCCGCACGCCTTCGCGCGTCTCTACGCCGACGTGCCTGCCGCGATCGATCGCACGCTCGAGCTCGCGCAGCGCTGCACGTTCGAGCTCGGCTCGCTTCGCTATCGCTATCCCTCGGAGCGTTTGCCCGATGGCTCCACCAGCGCCGATCATCTGCGCGCGCTCGTCGAGGAAGGCGCTGCTCGCCGCTTCGCCGACGACATTCCGTCCAACGTGCGACGCCAGCTCGACGTCGAGCTCGCGTTGATCGAAGAGCTCGACTACCCCGGCTACTTCCTGACGATGTACGAGATCGTCGCGTTCTGCCGCCGTCGCGACATCATGTGCCAAGGCCGTGGTTCCGCCGCGAACTCGGCCGTCTGCTACTGCCTAGGCATCACCGCCGTCGATCCGGTCCGCATGGGCCTTCTGTTCGAGCGCTTCCTCTCGCGCGAGCGCGCCGAACCACCGGATATCGATCTCGACATCGAGCACGAGCGCCGCGAGGAAGTGATCCAGCACGTCTACAACGTCTACGGCCGCGATCACTCGGCGATGGTCTGCAACATCATTCGCTATCGCCCGCGCTCCGCGATCCGCGATGTCGGCAAAGCACTCGGCATCCCCGAGACAGCGCTCGATCGCGCCGCGAAGCATCTCTCGATGTACGGCCTCGTCGAGCCCGAAGCGCTCGAACGCTCCGGCTTAGTCGATCATGACTCTCGGCACGGCTCCACGGCGGTCGAGCACCTCGCGCGCCTGTCCGACGAGATCCTCGAGTTCCCGCGCCACATCGGCATCCACCCGGGCGGCTTCCTCCTCGGTCACGAACCGGTCCACGACATCGTCCCGATCGAGAACGCCTCGATGCCCGGCCGCACCGTGATCCAATGGGACAAAGACGATCTCGAAGACCTCGCGCTGTTCAAGGTCGACCTCCTCGGTCTCGGCGCGTTGCACCAACTACACCTCGGCCTCGATCTGCTGCGCCAACACCGCGGCATCGATCTGACGATGGCGACCATCCCCGCCGAGGACGAGGCCACGTACGACATGATCTGCACCGCCGACACCGTCGGCACGTTCCAGATCGAATCGCGCGCGCAGATGTCGATGTTGCCGCGCCTGCGTCCGCGCAACTTCTATGACCTCGTCGTCGAAGTCTCGCTCGTCCGGCCGGGCCCGATCTCCGGCGGTATGGTGCATCCGTATCTTCGCCGGCGCCGCGGCCTCGAGCCCGTGACCTATCCGCACGAGTGCCTCGAGCCCGTGCTCGCCAAGACGCTCGGCGTGCCGCTGTTCCAGGAGCAGGTGATGAAGCTGGCGGTCGTCGCCGCGGACTACACGCCGGGCGAAGCGGACCAGCTGCGCCGCGACATGGCCGCATGGCGTCGCTCGGGTCGGATCGAGAAGCATCGCGAGCGCCTGGTCGGCGCGATGGAGAAGAAGGGCATCGCGCGCGAGTTCGGCGAACGCGTGTTCGAACAGATCCGCGGCTTCGGCGAATATGGTTTCCCCGAGTGTGTCGTCGGTTCGACGCGTGTCATCGATGCGGACACCGGTGCGTGGGTGCGCATCGATGATGTCGTGGCGGGAAGGCACCGCCTCCGCCGAACGTTCACGTGCAACGACGATCTGAAGATCGAGGCGCGTCGCGTGGTGGCAGCGAAGGCAAGTGGGCGCAAGAAGACGTTTCGGATCACGACCGCTCTCGGTCGGCAGATCGAAGCAACCGCCGAGCATCCATTCCTGACGGTGAACGGATGGAAGAAGCTCGGCGATCTCGGAGTAGATGAGATGGTCGCGACAGCTGTGGCGACAGATGAGAAGGCGAACTGGGATCGCATCGTGTCGATCGAGCCGGCCGGCATGCAGGAGACATACGACCTGTCGATCGACGGCAATCACAACTTTCTCGCCAATGACTTCGTCGTGCACAACTCTCACGCCGCGAGCTTCGCGTTGATCGCGTACGCGACGTGTTGGATGCGCAAGCACTACCTCGCGGAGTTCACGTGCTCCTTGCTGAACTCGCAGCCCATGGGTTTCTACTCGGCGGCCACGATCGTCGGTGATTCGCAGCGACACGGGCTGCAGATCCGGCCGATCGACGTCACGCGCAGCGCGTGGGACTCCACGCTCGAGCCCGTCGATGACGATTTCGGCTTCGCCGTGCGTATGGGGCTGCGGTGGATCAAAGGCATGCAGATGATCGATGGTGGCCGCATCGTGATGGCGCGCGAGGCGCGGCCGTTCGAGAGCCTCGAGGACTTCGTGCGGCGTGCGCAGGTGCCGGCGCGCATGCACGCGATGCTCGCCGAGGGCGGTGCGCTAGGTGAATTGGTACCGACGCGGCGAGACGCGCTGTGGCAAGTGACGGGCTGGGTCGCGCGGCAAGACGACACGATGACCTTGGGCGGCGACGTGAACGACGAGGTCGGCTTCGCAAAGCTCGGCGCGCTCGACGAGATCTTCTGGGACTACGCGACGAGCGATCACTCGACGCGCGGGCATCCATTGGCGCCATTGCGACAAGAGCTACGCGAGAAGGGCTGGCCGGATGCGCGCAACGTCGGCAAGGGCAGGGATGGCGCGCACGTCGATTACGTCGGCATCGTGATCTGCCGGCAGCAGCCGGGAACGGCGAGCGGCGTCGTGTTCATGACGCTCGAGGACGAGACGGGGTTCGTGAACCTCGTCGTGTGGCAGCAGGTGTTCGCGGACTACGCGCACGTGATCAAGACGACGTCGCTGATCGGCGTGACCGGACGGCTGCAGGTGCAGGAAGGAATCGTGCACTTGATCGCCGAGCGGGTGTGGGTGCCTGTGCTTTCGCGGCCGGTGGTCGAGGTCGACAGCCGCGATTTTCACTAGCTGCGCATGCGCTGCGCCGCACAGTGATCGCCGCGCTCGCTCGTCGACGAAGATATCGTGGCGAAGCCCGCGAATCGATGACCGTGCGCGAGCGCTCACCGGCGAGAGTGCGGCTGGAGCGCTGGTCCAGCGCTTGCTCAGTCCGTCGACACGATGTCGATCTTCGAAGTTCTCGGACGCCAGCAACGCCAGATCGAGGAGCTGATCGAAGACACCATCCAGCAGATGGCGAAGGGGCAGAAGGAGCTTGCCTTCGTGACCTTCCAGCTGCTCTCGAACAAGCTGATCGCGTGCATGCGCGCGGAGCACGCCACGGTGTATCCGCGGCTCGAGCACGATGCGGGGCTCGTGACCGAGGTCGCGCAGGCGCGCGCGGAGCACGAAGCGATCGAAGATGCGATCAATCGCCTGCGCGTGGCGGGACTGCGCCGGAGCGCGTGGCTCGTGGAGCTGTCCAACCTCGCGCGGTTGGTCGAGCAACACTCGGAGCTCGAAGAGTTCACGCTGTTCCCGATCGCGGCGCTCACGTTCACCGCGGAGCAGCTCGCCGAGATGGGGCAGCAGTTCACGATGTCGCTCGTGATGGCGTCGACCGTCGCCGATGCGGCGATCACGTACGAGATGGCCGAGTTCGAACCGCGGCCGACACGCGTGATTCGCGTGAAGGCCGCGTAGCTACTTCGTCGCTTCGCCGTTGATCGTTAGACCGGTCACGGCTCCCGTGACCTCGCCTTCGCACGATCCGGTGATCTTGAGGCTCTCCGTGTGAATGGTGACGGTGTTCTTGCCACCGTCCTCGACCCTGCCGCAGCTGTGCGGCGCTTCGAGCGTCGCCTTGTTGGCGCAGGTGGCCTTGTACTCCCAGCACACGTCCATCTTCGCCGTGCCCTTCGTCTGGGTGACGACGCATTGCACGACCGGGCCTTCTTTGATCTCGCAGAGGACGCTCGCGGCGACCTCTGTCCTGCAGCCGACCGAGCCAATCGCGAGTGCGAGGTAAAGCCAATGCTTCATCTCGCCAGCATACCGTAGCGGTCGCGCCATCACTCGGTGATCGAGTTGCAACGCGCTCGTCACAGACGCTCGTTCGCGATCCGAAGTGACGTCATTTGCCGAGATCGCGAGATGTGTTGTTTCCGTCCGGTCACGGAACCAGCGCGGTCCCGACAAGTGGCGCTGCCAAGGTGCGCGCATGTCCCGCCTTCGCTCCGGCATCGTGCTCGCGCTGCTTGTCGGTGTTGCGTACGCGCAAGGCGCGCCGCCGGCAGACGCCCCTCCGGCAGAAACACCGCCAGCCGAGTCGCCGGCCGAGACGCCGCCGGCCGAGACGCCGCCGGCCGAGACGCCGCCGGCCGAGACGCCGCCAGCTGAACCGGCTCCCGCGGAGGCGCCACCCGCGCCCGTCGAGCCGATACCCGCTCCGACGCCCGTGAAGACCGGCGTCATCAAGGGCAGCATCATCGACAACAACACCAAGGTCGGTCTGCCTGCGGCGACGATCCAGGTGTTCGGCGTTCCCGGCGGTGACATCACCGCGGTGAGCGAGCTCGACGGCACGTACAAGCTCGATGTCCCTGCTGGAACGTACAAGCTCACGATCTCGACGCCGGAGTACATCGAGCAATCGCAGACGATCAGGGTGCCCGAGTCGGGCGAGATCGAGATCAACCTGAACCTCGATCCGGTGCCGATCGAGACCGGTAACGAAGAGACGATCGAGATCGTCGACAAGATCGACACGCGCAAGGAAGCCGCGGTCCTCGCCGTGCGCCGCGCCGCGAGCGTGGTCAGCGACGCGGTGAGCTCGCAGGAGATCGCGCGTACACCGGACAGCAACGCCGGCGATGCGATGAAGCGCGTCGTCGCGGTCAGCGTGCTCGACGGTCGCTACGTGGCGCTGCGCGGGCTCGAAGGTCGCTACGTGACGGCGCTCCTCAACGGCGTGTTGTTGCCGAGTCCGGAGCCGGATCGCAATGCGGTGCCGCTCGATCTGTTTCCCACGAACTTGCTCTCGACGATGACCGTGATGAAGAGCTACTCGGCCGAGCTGCCGGGCCAGTTCGGCGGCGGCACGCTGTCGATCGATACCAGCTCGTTTCCGACGAGCTTCGAATTCAAGCTCGGCGTGTCGACGAGCGCGAACACCGTGGCGACCGGTCAGGACGGTCTACGCAACGCGCAATCGAAGGGCGCGCTCGGGTTCCTCGGCTTCGACAACGGTGATCGCGCGCTGCCGGCGGCGGTGCCGAAGGATCGCGCGGTTCGCAACATGGACGCGGCGCAGACCGAGCGGATCGGCGAATCGATGCCGAACGTGTGGACGCCCCAGGGCGAGACCGTCACGCCGAACCTCGGTCTCAACGTCATGGTCGGCAACACGACGAAGATCGGCGGCAAGCGCATCGGCTACCTCGGTAGCGGCATGCTGAAGCGGAACTTCACCGTGCGTGAAGGAACGCAGGGCCGCGTTGCTTCGAGCGGTGATCAGCTGCTGCAGACCGACAACCTCAAGTTCACCACGGGGTCGGCCGAAGCGACGCTCGGTGGTCTGCTCAACGTCGGCGTCGATCTGTCGCCGAACGACGAGATCGGTGTGCTCGGTTTGTACTCGCATGTCGGCGAGGACCTGAATCAACAGAGCACCGGCTACAGCGACAACGAAGGCTCGACCGTCGACATCACGCGGCTCTCGTTCGTCGAGCGCTCGCTGATGTTCAGCCAGCTGCACGGCAAGCATCACTTGAAGCGATCGAGCGCGGTCGAGCTGCGCTGGCAGGCGAACGTCGCGACCACGAAGCGCCGCGAGCTCGATAGCCGCGACCTGCTGTACAGCATCGACGGCAACGGCGAGCGCCAGTTCGAAGATCAGCCCGGATCCGGCCAGCACTTCTGGCAGGTGCTGAACGATCTGACCGGTGGTGGCGGCGCGGACATCAAGGGCCGCGTCGGCGATCTCAATCTGCGCGCGGGCACGATGGTGCAGCTGTCGTCGCGCGAGCTCGGTGGTCGTCGGTTCCGGTTCAAGCCGACCGGGATGGCCGGCGATCGCTCGGGAACAGGCGAGCAGCTGTTCGGCGCCGACCAGGTCGGCACGATGTTCAGTATCGAGGAAGACACCCTCGAGGAAGACGCGTATCAGGCGTCGCTCAACACGTACGCCGGCTACGCGAGCGCCGAGTATCCGATCAGCGACAAGGTCCGCGGGATCGCCGGCGCGCGCTTCGAGCGCTCGACGCAGTCGATGACCAACGGCAGCCGCTATGCGGTGTCCGGAATGGAGACCGAGGTCTCGCACGACGACAACGACGTGCTTCCCGCCGCGAACCTCGTGTGGGCGGCAAAGCCCGACATGAACATTCGCGCGGCATACAGCTACACGCTCGCGCGGCCGCGCTTCCGCGAGCTCGCGCCGTTCCTCTACTACGACTACATCCGCCGTCGCGATATCTCGGGGAATCCGAACCTCGTCACGACGCACATCCACAACGCGGATCTTCGCTGGGAGTGGTTCCCGTCGGAAGACGAAGTCTTCGCCGTCAGCGCGTTCTACAAACAGTTCGTCGATCCGATCGAGCAGGTCATCGCGAACGTCAACGCGGATGCGACGTTCCAGAACGCGGATGGCGGCAACATCCTCGGCGCCGAAGTCGAGGCGCGCACCACGCTCGGTCGCATCACACCCGTGTTGGACAAGTTCCGCGTCGGCACGAACCTCAGCGTCATGCGCTCGCGCGTGCAGATCGGCGACGACGCGATGTCACAGCTCCTGACCAGCCGCAATCGCGCGCTCTACGGACAGTCGCCGTTCGTCGTGAACTTCAACCTCGGTTGGGCGAACCCGAAGATCGCGGACATCAATGTTCTCTACAACGTCATCGGCGCGCGCATCGTCGACGTCGGCATCAGCGGACTGCCGGACATCTACGAGAAGCCGGTGCATCGCGTCGACGTCGTCGCGTCGCGAATGATGCGGAAGGACCTGCGGCTCAAGCTCGCGGTGTCCAACGTTCTGAATCAGAAGGTCACCCTCGACCAGGGCGACATCACCGTCAACAGCTACACGCCCGGTGTCGCGTTCAGCCTCGGACTCGATTGGGCGCCCTAGGTTTCGAAACTTGGAAGCGAAAGGACTACAGCCATGAAATCGAAGAATGTGATCTGGCTCGCCGCGCTCGCGCTCGGCACCATCCCGGCTTGCGGAGATGACTCCGGCCTCACCGGCGACGATCAGCCGGACATCGATGCGCCTCCGATGCCGGAGATCGACGCGCCTCCGGGCGTCACGATCGTCGATGTCCCGGCCGGCGACATCACGGCGTCGACGACGTGGACCAAGGACCACATCTACGTGCTCAAGGGCTACGTCTGGGTGACCGGCGGAACCCTCACGATCGAAGCGGGCACGGTTGTCCGCGGCGACAACGGCAGCGCGCTCACCATCACCAAGGATGCGAAGCTGAACGCCATCGGCACGGCCGCGCAGCCGATCGTGTTCACGTCGAGCAGCGCCACGCCGAAGTCCGGCGATTGGGGCGGTCTCGTCATGCTCGGCAAGGCCGGCATCAACGTCGCCGGCGGCACGAACGGCATCGAAGGGTTCGCCACGTCGTTCGGCGAGCGCATCCGCTACGGCGGCACCGACAACGCGCACGACTGCGGCAAGCTGAAGTACGCGCGCATCGAGTTCGCGGGCTTCGAGCTCGCGCCGGCGAACGAGCTCAACGGCCTGACGCTCGGTGCCTGCGGTTCGGCGACCGAGATCGACTACGTGCAGTCGCACTACGGCCTCGACGACGGCATCGAAGTGTTCGGCGGCACGGTCAACCTCAAGCACCTCGTGATCACCGCGTACGACGACGACGGTCTCGACTGGGATCTCGGTTGGACCGGCAAGGTGCAGTTCGCGGTGATCCAGCAGAAGCAGGATCGCGGTGACAAGGGCTTCGAGGCCGACAATCACCCGACGGCGTTCACGGCGACGCCGATCAGCGCGCCCGAGATCTGGAACGTCACGCTCATCGGTGGCGACGGCGCGACCGCGACGAAGAAGCAGGGTGGCATGCACCTGCGCCGCGGCACTGCGGGCAAGATCTCCAACGCGGTCGTCGCGTACTGGAACAACTTCGCCGTCGATATCGACGGATTCAACTCGCGCGATCAGGTCGGCACCGCCCTGACGATCCACCACACCTACTTCCTCAAGGCGACGCCGTCGGCGGGCTTGTTCGCCACGAACTTCGACTTCTTCGATCACGACGCGATGGCCGCCACGCCGACGATCGAGAACGACTGCGATGGTCCGCCCGCCACGCCGGGTGCATCGAACTGCTTCAACGAGCAGACGACGCTCACGGCGGACGTCACGAACCACCTCGACGTCGATCCGATGCTGACCGCGCCGAAGGACTTCGCGGCTCCGAACTGGAAGCCGATGGCGGGTTCGCCCGTGCTCGCGGGATGCGGCACGCCGTCCGCCGGCCTCGATCAGACCGCGACGTTCTGCGGTGCGATCGGCGCGACGGACTGGACCGCGGGCTGGACCGCGTTCCCGATCTCGAACTAACGAGTGCGCGCGATCGCGCTGGCGATCGCCGTCTGGGTCAAGAACGTGAACGCTCGCGGGCGAACGTTGTGACCATCTCGAGCTGCGACGAGGAGTTGCAGCTCGAGTCCCGTTTCGGGGTCCATGCGATGAAGCCCGGCCTCGTCGAGCGCGTACAACGCACCGTCGGGGCCGAAGTCGATCGCGACCGGCACGTGGAGCGTCGATGCCGGCGCGACGATCGTGTCGAGCAGCTCCCCGCTGTCGGTATCGAAGCGCAGGATCTGCTCGCGCTGCCAGTCGCACGCGTACAGCGATCCATCGCGCGCGATCGCCAGTGACGTCCCCGACGCGAGCAAACTCGGCGGGGCCATCTCGCGCACCAGCGTGCCGCTGTCGACGTCCCACACCTGGATCGACGCGGTGTCGGTCTCGACGCCGACGAACAGCGTGTTGCCATCGGGCGCGAGCACCATGTCGAGTGCGTTGCGCATGTACCCGAGCTCGCGTGTCGCACGGCCGTGCGCGTCCAGCACCACGACGTTGCCCGTATCGTTGCCGAGCACGAGCGTCTCGTCGCCGCGGAAGGCGAGCTCGAGAGGCTCCTCGAGCAGCGTGGTGTCCCAATAGAAGACGTCCTTCATCGCGCCCGACGCGACGTCGTAGCGAACGACATCGCCGCGACCGAAGCCCGCGAGGTACGCGTAGCCGCTCGGTCCGAGGCGCAGGCTCGCGGGGCGATCGATTCGCTGCGCTTCTCCCTCGGCGAACACGCCCTCGAAGTCACCGGTCCGTCCGTCGTAGCGGAGGATCGTGTCGTTGCCTCGATCGCTGAGGAACACGGTGCTCGGAACGCGCGGGACGCAGGTCTCGCACTCGCTCGCGTCGTCGGTGCAACCCGCAAGAACGACCGTCACTCCCAGAACGAGCTTCGCGATGTGACGGCCCATCTTCACTACTGTATCGACCGAGAAACGAAAACGACAGTCCTGTGACGTCCTGCGACGAACTTGTCACACAACGCGAAGCGAGACCGTCACGGACGCGTCACCTGTGGATGGCCTAGTGCGCGCGTGAAGTGCGCTGCGCTCGTCGTACTGCTCGGATGTGCGAGTCCGACGGCGGCCGACCGCGAGCAGCGGATCCTGACGGCGCTCTCCGACGATAACTGGCTGTGGGGGGTCCGCGATCCCGAGCTCGCGCGGCTGAAGCTCGTCAAGATGCAGCGTGGTCCCTACGAGTGGTTCCGAGGGACGGCGTCGCTGTTCTGGCGTGACGTGATGGAGCCCGGTGCGGTCCGCCCGACCACCGCGTTCGGCGACGCAGCCTCCTCGCGCGTGCTGCTCGTCGGCGATCCGCACGTCGAGAACGCGGGCACCTACCGCGCGAGCGACGGGACCATGTTCGTCGACTGGAACGACTTCGACGCCACGGGATACGGGCCGTTCACCGGAGACCTTCGCCGGCTCGGTGCGAGCTTGGCGATCGCCGCGCCCGCGATGGCCGACCCGCTCGTGCAGCGCGCGATGACGTCGTACGCGCAGACGATGGCCCTGCTTGCCACGGGAGCGCGACCGGGACCGATCGTGCGCGGTCGTGCGGAGCTGTTCGACGACGAGCTCGACAAAGCGCGCACGCGCGGCGAGTCGCTGTTCGCGATCGACGAGCTCGCGCCCGTCGGGAGCGATGGCGTGCGTGCGCTCGCCCTGGGTGACCTCGAGCCGGTCGCGGCCGATGGTGTGTTCGAGGATCGTCTGACCACGATCTCCGCCGAGCACGCGGACTGGATCGATCGCGCGGTCGCACAGTGGGCGCACCCGGAGCTCGGCGCGATCAAGCTGCGCGCGCGGCGCATCGGGCCCGGCGTGTCGAGCTACGCGGCGTACCGCTGGAACGTGGTGCTCGAAGGCGCGACGAGCGCGACCGACGACGATCGCGTGGTGGAGATCAAAGAGACGCGCGAAGGCGTGATCATCCGCGGGCTGCCCCGTCTCTCGGCGGCGCCATGGGACTCACCCGCGGCGCGATCGGTGGACACGCAGCGCCGGCTGCAGGCGCGCGGCGACGCGGACGCGATCCTCGGCAGCGCGCTCGTCGGTGGGTTGTCGGTGAAGATCCGCGATCGCGAAGCGTTTCAACGCGGGATCAACTACGACGACGTCGCGGCGCTCGCGGAAGGCAATGCGACCGAGCAGGCACAGGCGCTGGAGCTCGCGGCGATCTACGGCGAGATGCTCGCGCGTGCACACGGACTCGCGCGTACGGAGGATGGCTCGCTCGGCGTCGACGTGATCGCGCCGCTCCTCGCGAATCGCGACACGGAGTTCATCGACGACACGACGAGCCTCGCGCTCGCCGACGCCGCGCAGATCACCGCGGACCACGCGCTCATGAAAGACCTGGACCTGTTCGCGGAGATCGCGCAATGACGCACCTGTTCTGGAGGTTCCTCGCGGCCCGACGCATCCCCGTCGTCGCAGCGATCGTTCTTGCGTCGGTTGCGCCCGCGTTGTCGCAAAGCGAACCGCCGGCGAACGAACCGCCCACGAGCGACCGTGATCCGACTCCAACATCCCCGTCGCCATCGTCGCCTCCCGACGCACCATCGGAGACGATCGTGACCCCCGACCGCACGCAGTCGACCGCGACGCTCGCCGCCGGAAGATCGGCTGTCGAACCGCGCGCACGCACCGCATATCCCGCGTGGTCGGCGGCGCAGCTCGCGATCGATCTCGAGCTCGTCACGCAAGGACGCTACACGAGCAAGGATGGCACGAACCTGTCCGAGCTGCGCCTGGATCGCGGTGAGCTCGGCGCGCGCGTCGGCCTCGGCGATCACGCGGCTGCGGAGTTGCGCCTCGAAGCGATTCGCTCCGCGAGCGATGGCGGCGCACTCGGCATCGATGGCGACTCCACGGTCGTACGCGTGAAGTACGCGAACGTCGCTGGCAGCGCCGAGCTCGGCCCGGTGATCCTCGACGGTGCGCTCGGCTTCGTCGCGGATCCGTGGATCCGCGCGATCGAAGATGGCTACACGTTGAAGCCGTTGTCGCGCAGTGGAACCGAGCGTTTGCTCGGCTGGCCCACGGCGGATCTCGCGGCGCTCGTGCGCGCGACGATCGGACCCGCACGCGTAGCCGTGAGCGTAGGCAACGGCGAAGGCCAGCGCTATCCCGAGCGCAACGATGGCAAGACCACGACCGCGGTCGCGGAGGTCGTCGCCGCGAACACCGACGACATTCGCGCGAGCGTCGCAGGCATGTTCCGCGATGGCTCGATCGGTGTCGCGCGCGTGCGCGATCGTCGAGCGGGCGGTGGCGCGAGCGTCGTCACCCCGTGGGTGCGCGGTGGCGTCGAGATCGTGAAGGCGTGGGGTATCGGCGATCGCGGCGATGCCGAAGGCCTCGAGATCGGTGGCTGGGCCGACGCGAGCGTCTTCGGCAAGGTCCATCTCGCCGCGCGCTTCGCGACGCTCGGCTACAGCGCGGGAGGTCGCGCGTCGACGTTCGGCGGCGCGATCGCCATCGAGCCGTGGGCCTCGCACCGCACGCACGCCGACGGTGAGCCCACCGCCAAACCCGCGCCGATCGCCGCGCGCGTTCGCGTGTGGCTCGCCATCGATCGGATCACGTCATCGGGCGCCGCGATGCCGCTCGTAGGCGCCGACGGTGGTGACGCCACTGTCGCAATGCTCGTCGCGTCTGCGACCGCGCCGTTTCTTATCGACTGAGATGGACACACGACCAGCCATGACAGGGACAACGAGTCACATGCGCACGACACAACTCTCCAACATGACAGTGATCGGATCTGGCACCCGATCTGCTTCGCGGCACGTGATGCGCTCGACCGTGCTCGTCTGTTTGATCGCCGCCTGTAGCAACGCCGCCGATCCTGCGGACACGCCCGATGCGCCACCGGCGGCGGACGCCGCGATCGACGCGGGGCCGCCACTCGATATTCTTCGCGTCAACGAGGTCGTCGCGGCCGGTGCGCCCGATTGGTTCGAGGTCGTGAACGTCTCCGCGACCGCCGTCGAGCTATCCGAGTACTGCTACGTCGACTCGGGCGATGTCGCCGCGTGCAAGGCGTTCCCGGCGATGTCGCTCGCACCGATGGCGCACTACGCGCAGGACGTCGACGACACGATCAGCGGCTTCAAGCTCGGCGGTGACGAAGAGGTCAGCGTGTATCGCATCAGCGACATGCGCATCAGCGACAAGGCCGATTGGGCCGAGGGCGACTCGCCGGGCGGCGAGAGCTGGGCGCGCATTCCGGACATCACGGGCACGTTCGCGCGCACGAACCAGGTCACGAAGAACGCGGCGAACGTCGCCGACAATCCGAACGCGCCGCTGAAGACGCTGATCGTCAACGAGGTCGCCGCGGCGGAGCCGACCGATGGCGATTGGGTGGAGATCGTGAACTCGACGACCGCTGCGATCGAGCTGTCCGACTACTGCATCATCGACACGGGGGCGACGCCGTGCAGCCCGCTGCCCGCGATGCAGCTCGCGCCGGGCGCGTACTACGTGCGCCAATGCAACGACACCGACACCGGCTTCAAGCTCGCCGGCGACGAAGCCGTGAGCATCAAGCGCATCAGCGACATGCGTGTCTCCGATACGGCGGACTGGGCTACCGGTGAAGCGGGTCCGGCGCTGTCGAGCTATGCGCGAGTTCCGACGATCACCGGCAACTTCGCTGCCTCGGTCACCCCGCAAACCAAGGGCACCGCGAACTAACAACCGGTTCTACGTGATCCAACTGCGGTGCGACGCGGCCGCGTGATGCAGGAAGTCGATCAGCGGTAGATGCCGGCGCAACGTGCGGCTCAGGCGATGCGGCTTGACCGGATTGAACCGTCCGATCGAGGACAGGCCCTGCCACGGGTTCTTGCGCACCCACGCCCACGAGCCCATCTCGAGCGTGAGTGGCAACAGGATGCCGTTGCCGCGCTCGCGACGGCGATCGTAGAGGTAGTCCCACAGATCGCCGCGGATCGTGTACACGCGCGCGGTTTGCTCGACGAGGTAGACGTGGTTGGGTAGCGACGCGTCGAGTAGCTCGTCGAGCGCGATGATCGCGGGAAGATCGGGCAGCGGCTCGCGCGTGCGCGCGTACGGGTACCACAGGCGGTCGCGCATCCCGAAGCCCGAGTGAAGATCCAGCGCGATCGCGAACGGGCTCGCGAACAGCTCGCGCTCGACCAACCCGACGAGCGCCGCGGCTTCGGGTTCCATCTCTGCGCCGTCGTGGCCCATGAACCACGGCAAGAACCGAGATAGGCGATGGCCGCCGAGCAGCGGCGTTCCGCCGAGTGACGCGGCGGGTGCATTGCGCATGAGATCGACGCCGCTGCCATTCGCGCGCGTGCCGTGCGTCATTCCGACCGGATTGAGCAGTGGCACCACGATGACGCGACACCGATCGAGTGCGGAGTGCAGAAGCTCGTCCCACGCGAGGCGCGCGAGAAGCGTGACGAGGTACGCGATCGCGACATCCGTCCCGATGCGCTCGAGCCCGTGAACTCCACCGGTGACGAGGAGGGCAGGGCGATCGCGCTCGGTGCTCCCGAACGTGAACGCGTGGATCGGCAGATCGTCGACGGTTGCCAGCACGTCGACGCTCGCTCCACGCGTTGCTACGGCGTTCGCGAGTCGCTCGATCTCGACGAGCGCGGGAAGTCGATCGGACAGCGAGTTCACGGGGCGAGCATACGCAGCGCTGCACGCTCGGGCACGATGACACTGACGCCAGCGTCGAGAGCGTGCCGGCGAGGACCGTCGAGCATCGGGATGCCGAGCCCTCGGAGCGCGACCCGCCACGCGAGTGGCAACAGCTCCGCATCGACGAGGCTCGGCGTTGCCGCGAGCTCGGCGCACAAGCGCATCAAGTTGTTCGTGCGTACGGCGATCACCTGCGCGCGCGTGTTCACGGCTGACACGACGGGCACGCTGCGGATCGAGCACAGGTTCGCCGCGATCCATCGCGACGCGTGCGCGAGCTCGACGACGTTGCGCGTGCGACGAGCGCGGCGAGCATCGATGCCGAGACCGCACATGCGCGCGAGTCGAAGTCCGTGCGCGATCGGTCTCATGCGGCCACCTGAACGTCGCGGCGGGGAACGAAGCCGAGGCGCTCGTACTTGTCGCGCATGCGCTCGAACGTCGCGCGATCGATCTTCGAGACGATGCGCTCGTCACCGGGGCCGTAGTAGTCGAGCTTGCGACCGACTTCGATGGCGCCGAGCATCTTGTGCACCGCACGCGCGGTGCATTGTCTTCCTTCACGGTGAACCAGCACACGTCGACGACGTCGATGACGTGGCGAACGAACGCGCCGATCAGCTGCACCGTGACGCGAGTCTTCTGATACTCGGGGATCACGGCGAGCGTCGTGCAGTGCGTCTCGCGGCCTTGCACGAACGACAGCAAGTAGCCGACGGGGCGATCACCGTCGAGCGCGATGAAGCACGACTCGCGATAGATCTCCGTGCACAGGCGGAGATAGTGCGGACACAACACGGCTTCCCCCATCGCGCCGAAGACATCGGTCTCCAGCTTCGCGAGAGCGGCGAAATCGTCCGAGGTGAGTGTACGGATCGTGTAGCGACTCATGGCGACCTCCTCACAGTAAAGATGACCGCGTCACGTGGCGAAACGGTTACTCCCGTTCGGAGGTCATGTGATGTCTTGGCGACGAAACGTGTTCGATCGCAGAGAGCGCGCGAACACTCGTGCTCGGCGGTGTCACCGGTGTCGCGCGCGTGCGTTCGCCGGCCTTTACCAACGCACCCACACTCTGCATCGCGACGCCCCAGGTGCCATCGCGGCGAAGTCCGGCAATTCCATAGCGCAGCATTCCATCGAGCGCGCCGGTGACGGACTTGTCACCGAGCGTCGTCGACGGCAATCCCACGATCGCGATCTCTGCGTCCGCGTCACCGACGACACCGGCGGTCATCGCGTGGCGGTGTCCGTGACACACGAGCACACGATTCGCCGCCTGCCGGCGACGATACGACGACAGGATCGCCACGAGGTGATCCGAGTCGACCGTGGTGTTGTACCAAGCCTCGGGATCGAGGAACTCGTGGTCGCGCCACACATGATGATGCGTGATGCACAACAGCGGCCCGTGCATCTTCGCGAGCATGCGCTCGAGCTCGGCGAGCTGATCATCGCCGAACTGCCCGATCGCATTCGACAGCACGTGCGTCGAACGCAAGCGGCACGAATCGAGGAGCACCACGTTCGCCGGGCCTACTTCGGTGATCATCGTGTCGACGATCGGGAAGTCCGCGAGGCGACCCGCGTGCGCTTGAAATGCGGTCTCGCGCAGCGCGCGACGGACGAGCGTGACGTCCTCGTCGAACGGGCGGTTGAAGCAGATGTCGTGGTTTCCCGGCACCAAGCGATGCGAGAGCCGCGGCGCTGAATCCACGATGTCGAGCCACGCGGCCCATTCACCGAGTGCACCGCTATCGACCTCGTCGCCGCACCACAGCACGGTGCGCGGACCGTGCGCGTGAATGTGCGCGAGCACGCGGCGTAGGCCCGCGGCGAGATCGCGTCCCGTCGGTAGCTCGCGCCACGGCCATTGGCCCGGATCGATCACGAGCTCCTCGGGCGTCGACGGTGGCGCGACGAGGTGGGTGTCGGACACCAGCGAGCACACCGGCGCGATCTCGCTCGGATGCACGAGGAGCGATGGCAGCGATCGCAGCACCGGCGCACGCCGCACGTGGATGCCGATGCGCACGGCCTCGACGGCGCCGCTCGCGATCTGGCCGAGCGACGCGCGCGCCATGAAGCTCGCCGTGAGCTTCACGAGCGATGCCGGGCCGCGCAGTCGATCGAGGAGCGGCATCTAGGGCCGCAGTGCGACGAGCGCGAGGAGCTCCCACGCGATCGCCGCGGTGAGGTGCGCGGTGATGTCCGCGTGATCGAGGGACGGGCAGTACTCGACGACGTCGCCACCGACGACACGCAGGCTCGCGAGTCCGCGCAGGAGCTGCAAGGCCTCGCGCGCCGTGATGCCGCCCGGTACCGGCGTGCCCGTTCCCGGTGCGAACGCGGGATCGATCGCGTCGACATCGAACGTGACGTAGGTCGGGCGCATACCGATGCGCTCGCGAAGCTCGGCGCACACGCGACGCGGTTGGCGTTCGTCGATCGCATCCGCGGAGATGATCGTGTGCTCGCGCGAGCGGACGAGCTCGTCGTCGGCGGCGCCGCCGCGCGGTCCACGAATGCCGAGCTGATAGAGCTGACCGCGCTCGATCAATCCCTCTTCGATCGCGTGGCGCATCGGCGTGCCGTGGTGGAACGCATCGCCCCACACCTCGGGCCCGCTCGTGTCGAGGTGCGCGTCGAAGTGCACGACCGCGAGCGGGCCGTGGCGCTTCGAGAGTGCGCGCAACACCGGCAGCGTGACGGAGTGATCGCCGCCGATGACGACGGGGGTGACGAGCGCGGCGGATAGCTGCCGCACCTCGGCTTCGACCGCCGCGCGCATCGTCTCGCGATCGAACGGCGGGAACACGACGTTGCCGCCATCGACGCACCGCAGGCGCGCGAACACGTCGATGTTGTGGACCGGATGAAACCCTTGCACGAGCGCCGATACGCGGCGCACGTGATACGGAGCGAACCGCGCGCCCGGCATGTACGTCGTGCCACCATCGTGCGGCACGCCGATCACCGCAGCTTCGGCGTTCGCGACGCGATCAGGGGTCGTCGGGAGACGAAAGAACGGAGTTTGCCCGTGGCGTAGGTAGTTGAGTGCGGAGTCCTGCATCGTTCCACCTCGTGTGTTGGAGCAAGTGCCCGACGACGCCACGCACGCGCGCGGCCATCGCCTCGGGAGATTCGCCAGTGCGCGGCAGCATCGGCGCACCGAACGTCAGCGCCACGTCGACGCGCGTGCGCGCCGTGAGCTGCATGTAATGGGGAAAGAAGGTCGCACCATCGCACCACGCCATCTCGGGATCGCGATAGCGGATCGCGACGGGCACGACCGGCACGCAGAGCCGCTGCGCGATACCGAACGTGCCGCGCCAGAACGGGCGCACCGAGTCGCCGTTCGTCGTCGTTCCTTCGGCGAAGTTCAGCACGCTCGTGCCGCTCGCGAGGAGATCGTGGATCCGCCGGAGCGTGCGTGCGCGCGCCATCGGATCGTCGCGCTTCACGAACACGGTGCCGAGCGCCGCGCCGATCGGACCGACGATCGGCCACCCGCTCACCTCGCCCTTCGCGACCGGCAACGCCGGACACATCGGAAGGATCGCGAGCGGATCGAGGTAGCTCACGTGGTTGGCGACGATGAGCGCGGTCGTGCGCGGAACGTCGCCGCACACCGTGACCTGGAGATCGTGAGCTCGCGCGACGGCGCCGAGCGCGCCGGCCAAGCGATGCGCCGCGGCCTTGCTGCCCGACGGTGGTGCCATGCGCACTGCACCGAGCTCCGCCAGGGCGTTGAACAGACCGCGACCGATATGGGCTGCACTGGTCAGCGCCTTCATCGGGCCTCCAAAAACGTCTGCGACACAGGAGCGAACCCACGCGTCTTCCAAGTCACGCGCGATGGCTGAAACTCGCTTCGGCGGTGGGCCATGAAACCTCCCGTGTCGATGAGCCCACCTTGGCGAATACACGTGGCGAGGCGCGTCAGCTGGCGAAACGCGACGGCGACGTTTGCGTGGACGCGACCTTAGCCACTTCGTGCCATCCGGCCGTGTGACACGACGGTCACGACGAGGTGACTCGCACGATGCACCTCACGTCACCGTCCGGTTGCAGAGCGCCATCTGATTCGTCACGCGAGTTCCATAGCCTGGGGCGTGTACGTTTTGTCCGCCACCGACGATCTGTCCGCGCCGATTCAACCGCTTCGGGTAACGGTCGTCACCGCCGTGACGACATCGCACACGCAAGCGATCGTGGATCAGCTGCGCCGCGAAGCGATGGCCGTCGACGTCGTCCTGACCTCGGTCCTCGATGGCGAGCCCGAGTCCCCGGTGTACGTTGTCAGCCTCGAGCCCGCGCTGCTACCGGACCTGGGCCCGCGCTTCGTCGCGTGGGCCGCGACCGGCGAGCTGCGCGCGGGCCTCATCGGTGTCGTCGAGTCGGGCAACACCATGGCCAACGAGGATCTCCTCGCGTTCGGCTTCGACGACGTGGTCGCGACGCCGGTGTCGACGCGCGAGCTCGTCGCACGTGTCAAAGCCGTTCATCGCCGCGTGCACTGGAAGGGCATCTCGAACGGCCGCGTGCGCTTCGCCGATCTCACGCTCGATCTCTACGGCCGCGAGCTGTGGATCGACGGCAAGACGATCGCGCTCACGTCGATCGAGCTCGCCGTGTTGCGCGAGCTGATCAAGGCGCGCGGCAAGCCGCTGTCTCGCGCGGACCTCCTCGATCTCGCGTGGGGCGAGGGCGATCTCGAAGTGTCGGAGCGCGCCGTCGACAACGTGATCCTCCGACTGCGCCGCAAGTTGCCGACACCGGATCTGATCGAGACCGTGCGCTCCGTCGGCTTCCGGATCGCCGATCGAAGCTAGCCCTTCGCCGACTTCTTCTTCGCAGCCGGCTTCGCGGTGATCTTCGCAGCGCTCTCGTCTGAGGTCGCGCCGCTCGCGAGTGCCTTCACGGCTTCGACCACGGCATCGACGTGGCCCTTCACGCTGACCTTGGGCCAGTGCTTGTACACCTTGCCTTCGCCATCGATGACGACGGTCGAGCGGATGATGCCCTTCATCTTCTTGCCGTACATCACCTTGTCGCCCCAGGCGTCGTACGCCTCCATCACCTTGCCGTCCGGATCGGTGAGCAGCGGGAACGACAGCTTGTACTTGTCGCGGAATTTACAGTGCGAGGCGATCGAGTCTTTGCTCACGCCGTACACCTGCGCGCCGAGCTTCTTCAGCGCGGGCACCGCCGCCGTGAAGTCTTGCGCCTCGACGGTGCAGCCCGGTGTGTTGTCACGCGGGTAGAAATAGACGACGACGATCTTCCCGGCTAGGTCGGCGAGCTTGACCTTGGTGCCATCCGACGACTCGAGGGTGAACGCGGGTGCCTTCTTGCCAACAGCGATCATGGCTTGCGGTACCACGCCTTGCTACGCTTGTGCGATGCGCGTCGCCCTCGTCCTCGTGGTGCTCGCCGGATGTGCCGGCCATGGCGATCGCGGACCCGCGTGGCCCAAGCGCGCCGATGCCGAGGTCGATGGTGGCGAGAGCCTCGCGCCGCGCACGTCGAGCGTCATCGCTGCGACCGAGGCCGCCGAAGAGGTGAAGCCCGACGTGAAAGCGGTCGACAAGCCTGCCGACGCGAAGCCCACCGAGGTGAAGGCGGTGGAGGCGAAGCCCGCGACGACGACGGCGCCGGATGACGTGATCATCATCGACGACATCGTCATCGAGATCGAGGACTGACCAGAAACTGACCCGAAACGACAACGGGCCAGCCTCGCGGCCAGCCCGTCGACACGATCGCAACGCGACCGTTAGAGGTTGAAGCAGCCCTGCTGCGCACAAACGCAGAACGTGGGCGCCGTGGCGGGGAACATGTAGCCCGTCGCCATGCACATCTCGTCGGTCTGCGCCGAGTCACCCGACTGGATGGTGCGGTTCGTATCGTTCTGATACGTGCACGTGTAGGTCAGCTTGTTGGCACCCGAGGAATCGTTGAACGAGTAGAACGGCGCAGACATCCACGTCTGCGGGATCGGGTGCTCCCAGTCCTCGCTCGTGAACGCGACGGCGGAGCTCGCCGGCATACCGTTCTTGACCTCGGTCTTGATCGCTTGCTTGTGCGCGTGCGTCGACATCATCCAGAACTTCGTGTTCGCGGGCGTGTCGCACGTCTTGGTCGCGATGCCACCGTTATCGACGGTGGGGACACCGCCGTTGGCAGCCGTCGGCTTGATCGACAGGCCCGCGTTGTACGTGATGTACGCGGCGGTCGAGGTGTACGCCGCGTCGGCGGCGAGCGCTTCGGCGTTGAGCGTGACGTGAACCGAGAGGACCTCGTCCGTCGCGTTCAGGTAGTGCATCTGGAAGAAGCCCGCCGTGTTCGGCTGGATCACCTGCGCGAGCGGCTTGCCCGTGCCGTCATCCGCCGGAAGCAGGACTTCGGAGTCTGCGGTCTGCGCGGCGTACGTCCACACCGGACGGTTCTGGAGGCTCGACGTTCCACCGAAGCCACAGTTGGTCGCGGACACGGTGCCCGGCGGCATCAGATCATTGGAGGTCGTGAACATGATCATGTGGTGGCTGCCCGGCGTCATGACGGACTTCCACTTGCTGATCGCCATCGGCTCCGTATTCGGCGTACGGAAGTAGTAGCAGTAGGTGATCTCTTGGCCGGGCTGGATGTCGATGTTAGTCGACTGGATCTGAAAACCGCGAGCAGGCGGGTCGATGTTGCTGCCGCTGCCGCCTCCATCACCACCTGGATCAGTGCCATCGGTACCGCAAGCCATCAACGAGACGAACGCGAGACCAAAGCCGAAGCTCGTGCGCATGTGACCCCCTAATTTCGTGGGCGAGCCTATCAATGTCTGTGGTCGGATCCACAGCATTATTGAACGGAAGTTCGGGTTTTGAACTTGCTCGTTCTGACCGTCGCTGATGTCCGAACCGGGCAGAGCGACCTATGCTCACATTCATGACGCGCTTCGACGTGGACCTCTTCGTACTCGGGGGCGGCTCGGGCGGTGTGCGTGCAGGTAGGGTGGCAGCGGAGCACGGCGCTCGCGTTGCCATCGCGGAAGCGGACCGCTGGGGCGGCACCTGCGTGGTTCGTGGCTGCGTGCCAAAGAAGCTGCTCGTATACGCGAGCGAGACCTCCCGCACGCTCGAAGAGGCGCGCCACAACGGATGGGCGATCGAGCCCGGTGTGCACGATTGGTCCGCACTGGTGGCTGCGAAGGATCGCGAGATCACGAGGCTCTCGCAGGCGTATCGCAGCCGCCTCGAGAAGGCCGGCGCACGCATTCTGTCGGGGCGCGCGGTCCTCGTCGATCCACATACGATCGACGTCGAAGGTCAGCGGATCACGGCAGCTCACATTCTCGTCGCGGTCGGTGGTCGGCCCAAGCGACCCGGCCTCGGCTGGATCACGTCGGATGAAGCGTTCCACCTGCCAGCGCTCCCCAAGCGCATCGCGATCCTCGGAGGCGGCTACATCGGTGTCGAGTTCGCTCACATCTTCCGCGGCCTCGGCGCGAGCGTGACCCTCATCCACCGAGACACGCACGTGCTCCGCGGCTGGGATTCCGATGTCCGCGAGCTCGTCACCGCGGGCCTCACCGCGAACGGCGTCGATGTCGTGCATTGCGACTCGCTCACGACACGCGACGACTGCAAGACGCTCGTCGCCGGCGATCGCGAGATCGCGACCGACCTCGCGATGGCCGCGATCGGTCGCGAACCTTCGACCACCGGCATCGGTCTCGTCGAAGCCGGCGTGCAGCTCGATCATCGCAACGCGATCGTGGTCGACGAATTCTCGCGCACCTCCGTGCCGCACATCTATGCCGTCGGGGACGCCACCGGCCGCGTCGCTCTCACGCCGGTCGCGATCCGCGAGGGTCACGCCGTCGCCGACACGCTGTTCGGCAATCGGCCCACGCCGATCCATCACCACCTGATCCCGTCCGCGGTCTTCGGTCAGCCTCCCGCCGCGAGCGTCGGACTCACCGAGCGCGGCGCCCAAGCAAAGGGACACGACCTGCGCGTCTTCCGCGCGAAGTTTCGTCCGATGCGCTACGCGCTGTCGGGACGCGACGAGCACGTGCTGATCAAGCTCGTCGTCGATCGCGCGACCGACAAGGTGCTCGGGCTCCACATGGTGGGCCCGGATTCACCGGAGATCGTGCAGACCGCGGCGATCGCGATCACGATGGGCGCGACCAAAGCGGACTTCGATCGCACCTTCGCTCTCCATCCCACCACCGCCGAGGAGCTCGTCCTCCTGCGCTGACGCCACCGAGCTACCGCCATGACGCCACCGAGCTACCGCCATGCGAGCTACCGCCATGACGCCACCGATTTACCGCCATGACGCTATGGCGCCAAGGATTGTTTGGACGTGTCTCGATCGTTTCGTCGAGCACGTGACCTGATTCGGACGCTCGCGATCGAACTGCGATCGAGACGGGTCTATAAGATCCTTGGCGCCATAGCGTCATGGCGGTAGGTCTGCGATGGCGTCTTCGCGGTACATCGCGGCGTCACCGCGGTAGCGATGGCGGTACATCGCGGCGGCGGTAGCGATGACGTCTTCGCGGTACATCGCGGCGTCACCGCGGTAGCGATGGCGTCTTCGCGGTACATCGCGGTGTCACCGCGGTAGCGATGACGTCTTCGCGGTACATGCAGCGTCACCGCGGTAGCGATGACGTCTTCGCGGCGTTACCGCGGTAGCGCGTGAATTACGCGACGCGGGCCTGCGGGAGCTGGCCGGGCATGCCGCGATCCGCGATCTTGTTCAGCTCGGCTTGGATGATCGCCATGCCGATGAAGCCGAGCAGGACGATCAGGATGAACGCGATCACGCCCGACATCTTGCCGCCCGTGACGTGCTCGACGCCACCGCTGAACTTCCAGTACCAGAGGAGCGGTCCGATGAACGGGATGAGGATCATCCACGCCGTCGGGACATTGGCTCCCAAGGTGTTCATCTCGTTCTTGGTCTTCACCGCCCACACGAGCGAGTAAATGCCGAACGTCACGAAGGTCAGAATGATCACTGTAGCCACAGAACGCTTGGTCACGATTAGAGCTCCCTTGGCCATGTTTGATGGCCCGTCATTGATGCGCTCGCAAGCTCGCGCAACTAGAACACCCGGACGTTATATACATGCGATCAGTCGCATCTGGATCACGAAAGGCGGTCGCGATAGTCGCGATAGCCAAATCTACGATGCACGGTGATCCTCTGAGTCGCAGGATCATGCGTCGCGATCGACGGGTGGCGAACCCCGTTGAACGTCGTGGTTTTCACCATCGTGTAGTGCGCCATATCTAAAAACACGAGCTTATCGCCGACCTGGAGCGGCCGATCGAAGCTGTAGTCGCCGATGACGTCGCCCGCGAGGCACGTCATGCCACCGAGGCGATAGGTATGCGCTTTCGCGCCGGGATCTCCGGCGTCGATGATCACCGGGCGGTACGGCATCTCGAGGACATCGGGCATGTGGGCGGTCGCCGACGTGTCGAGGATCGCGATGTCGATGCCGTTGTGGAAGGTGTCCATCACTGTCGAGACGAGGACGCCCGTCCCGAGCGCGACGGCCTCGCCGGGCTCGAGGTAGACGGGGATGTCGTTCCAGCGAGCACGGAATTCTCTAATGATGCGGACGAGGCGCTCGCGATCGTAGTCGGGCCGCGTGATGTGGTGGCCGCCGCCGAAGTTGACCCACTTACGCCCCGGAATGAATTCTCCGAATTTCTGTTCGAAGGCCCCGATCGCACGCTCGAGTGCATCTGAATTGACCTGGCAGAGCGTATGGAAGTGCAGGCCGTCGATGCCGTCGAGATCGGCCGCGGTCAGGTTCGCGCGCGTGGTGCCGAGGCGGCTGCACGCGCCGGCGGGATCGTAGAGCGCGACCTCGACCTCTTGGTGCTCGTGGTTGACGCGCAGGCCAACGGACTTGCCGCCGTGGTGCTCGATCGCAGCGCGATGACGGCGCCACTGGTTCGGCGAGTTGAGGACGATATGATCAGCCAGCGTGAGCAACTCGCGCATTTCGCCGTCGGAGTACGCGGGCGCGTACGCGTGGACTTGGCCACCGAGCTCCTCGCGAGCGAGCCGCGCCTCGGCGACCGACGACGATGTCGCGCCCGCTAGATACTTCCGGAC
>Ga0154020_10001232_pt1 | contig 31748 bp, 29 predicted proteins | sample Klosneuvirus_201_FD_109709 | JGI IMG/M metagenome (GOLD analysis project Ga0154020, IMG submission 109709) | Active sludge microbial communities from wastewater, Klosterneuburg, Austria - Klosneuvirus_20160825_MG | ecosystem: Engineered > WWTP > Aerobic digester > Activated sludge | place...
ATTAAGTCGTCTTTTTTTCTCTACGCAGTAATTTTCACTCCACTGGCTTTGATTGTCTATTTTTCAATGCTTTCCCCATTTGTAGTCGGCTATTTCGTTATCTGCTCAAGTACATTGGGGATTTTTCTTTCATCTATCTGGATTAATCTCCCACTTGATAGATGGATTCTTGATTTAAAAGAAAGAAAAGGGTGGAGTACCAAAACAGTTAAAGTTCTGAAGAAAATTAATAATTGGTCGTTATTCTTAATTCCTATATCAATTGCTATTATATTTTTTTATAGCCGATAAAATACTAATTGAGTTTGTCCTACATCTTCTCGCCTAGCGTAACGCCTTTCATTTCTTCTTGCTTTATAAAAGGCTGGTTGTATAATCGCTTGCCCGTGGCTTTAAAGAAAGCATTGGCCACAGCACCACCGGTAGGCGGTAAGGCGGGTTCGCCCAACCCAGTAGGGTCTATGCCGTTATTCATAAAGTGCACCTCTACTTCGGGTACTTCTTTTAACCGGATGAGTCGGTAGGTATTAAAATTCTTTTGTTCGGCAGCGCCATCTTTAAAAGTAAGTTGTCCGTACAGCGCATGGCCGAGGCCATCTACCATACCGCCCATTACTTGCTGGCGGGCGCCACTTAAGTTTACTACTACCCCACAATCGGCAGCGGCATACATTTTCTTTAATACCGGGTTCCCATTTTTCATTTCTATTTCTGCCACTTGCGCTACATAACTGCGGTGCGAGAAATAAACACTAAACCCTTGCGCTAAATTTTTCTTTTTGCCCCAACCTGATTTTTCGACTGCCAGATTTATAACGCCAATCATCCGATCAATGTCGTATTTGATTTCACCGGTTGGAGTCTTCTTTGCTTTCTCTAAAAGTTCTAACCGAAACTGAACGGGATCTTTCTTTGCGGCTAACGCTACTTCATCTAAAAATGCCTGCTCGGCAAAGGCCAGAAAGTTTGTGATCGGTGCACGCCACGCACCAGTTGTAATGGGTGATTTATGTTCTATCGAGTCAATCAATAAATTATCAACTGCTCCACTGGGGAAATTGTCTTCGCGTGTTGGATTGCCGGCATTAATACCAACGCCACGCAGTTTATAGCCAATCATATTTCCTTTTGCATCAAGCGCTGCATCAAACTTGTAGCGCACTGCAGGGCGATAGCTTCCACCCATCATATCGTCTTCACGCGTCCACGTAACTTTTACCGGAGCTTTGATGATGCTACTAAGTTCAGCGGCTTCTAATACATAGTCGGCTTTTAGTCTGCGACCAAATCCACCACCTAATCGCGTAAGCTCAAATGTTATTTTATCGGGCGCAATACCCAACAAGGTAGCCGTTGCATTGCGCGCCATGTCTGGAGTTTGTGATGGACCCACCAACTCAACGCCATCGGCACGCACATGCGCAAAGAAGTTCATCGGCTCCATGGGCGTGTGCGATAAAAACGGACATTGATACTCGCGCGAGATTACCGTTGCTGCCGATTTGAATGCTGAATCTACATCACCATCTTTTCTCCTTACGGTTGCTTCTTTACTAGTTAATAACTCTTTGAAGATGCGATCGTGATCGGAAGTGCTTTCAATGTCGCCCTCTTTTTCATATTCAATCTTTAATGCTTTGCGAGCTTTATTTACTTCCCAGGTTGACTTGCCAACAACAGCAACATTATTTTTAAAGGTCACTACATCCACAATACCCGGCATTGCTTTCGCGGCAGCATCATCTACCGATTTTATTTTCATACCAAAAGAAGCGGGTCTTTGAATCATCGCGAACAACATTCCTTCGCGGTAAAAATCAAGTCCGTACAATGGTTTACCGGTAACCATTTCCAGGTTATCAACATTATGAATCGGTTGACCGATAATCTTAAAATCTTTTTTATCCTTCAATTTAACATCAGCCGGAACAGGCAGTGCCCCCGCTTCGGCAGCGAGTTCGCCATACGTTAACTTTCTTCCATCAGGATGAATAACATAGCCAGTATCCGTTTTTAATTTATCGACCGAAACTTTCCAACGTTTTGCAGCAGCCTCTACTAGCATCTGTCGCGCGGTGGCTCCGGCTTTGCGCAAGCGTTCCCAACTATGGGGTATGGCTCCACTTCCCCCTGTTAGTTGGCGTTCATATTTTTTGTCTAGCAGGGCTTGAACAACTTTTACTTTCTTCCAATCGGCATCAAGTTCTTCTGCCACAATCATTGGAAAGGAAGTCTTTACATTTTGTCCCAACTCAGGGTTAGGAGAAAAAATCGTGATCACATCATCCGATGAAATCGATAAATAACTATTGAAGTCAACCAAGCCTGCAGCAATCTCCGCATCACGCACCGCTTCAAAAGCAGAAGCCTTGCTCCAATTAAATCCTAACAGCAAGCCACCGCTCGCGGTTAAGCCCAACTTCAAAAAATCGCGTCTGTTTGTTTTGGTAAGAGTTTCCATGGCTGATTATTTTTTAGCTGAGGCTAATACAATGGCTTCTTTAATTCGATGGTAAGTACCACAGCGACAAATGTTGCCATTCATAGCTGTACCAATTTGTTCTTCGGTGGGCGATGGGTTTTTAGCAAGCAACGCTGCTGCACTCATAATCTGCCCGGCCTGGCAATAGCCACACTGCGGCACATCAATTTCTTGCCATGCTAATTGCACGGGGTGATCTCCTTTTTCAGAAAGGCCTTCTATGGTTGTTATTTTTTTATCGCCAATGGACGAAATAGGCAGAGAACATGATCGAACTGCATTGCCATTCATGTGCACGGTGCAGGCACCACATTGTGCAATACCACATCCATACTTTGTACCAACAAGACCGAGCGTATCGCGCAGCACCCAAAGCAAAGGAGTATCGGCTAACACATCCACATTACGAGTTTCACCATTTACATTGATTGAATAAGTGGCCATAGTTATTGAAGTTAGATTTTGATGATATGAAATTTGAGAGGAAGATAAGTAATTCCTACTTGATAAGGAAGCTAAAATTTTCGAGGTGCGATGCAGAGTTATGAAGGGAGATTTTCGATTCTATTTAGGATTTTTGTTTAACCACAGAGGGCACAGAGAACGCACAATTAAAACAAAATAAACCATTAAGATAGTTAAGGAATTGAGCGCATTTGGATTTCTTAACCACAGAGGACACGGAGTTATAATTCTCTGCGCTTTCTGTGGTTCTAAAATACTATGAAATCAAGAACGTTTCTTCGCTCCCCTAACCGCTTCTGCCGTCCAAGGATCTTCGGGCCAATGATGGCGCGGGTAGCGCATGCGAAGAGACTTGCGCACTTCATGATACGTGGTTTGCCAGAAACTTTTTAAATCTTGCGTTACCTGCACGGGTTTGTAGCCGGGCGAAAGCAGATGCAATAGTATTTTCGTGCGACCTTCATTTACGCTTGGCGTTTCCAATAGACCAAACATTTCTTGCAATCGCACTTCCATAATGGGTGTGCCGCCATCTTGAAAGTAGGTTACTTTAATTAAAGATCCACTGGGTACGGTAATCCTTGCGGGAACAAGTTTATCCACCCTGCTCGCTAACTCCCACGGCACAAGACTTGAAAGTATATTTTGTAAATCCAATCGCTGAAAGTCAGCACGCTTTGCAACAGTTAATAGGAATGGTGCAAGCCATTGCTCGGCTGTATTTAAAAGAGTTTGGTTGCTTACATCAGGCCAACCTTCCACTGGCCGCCAGGCTTTTAAACTAAGAATGCGTGCTTGCCAGGCTTCTTGCTCTTCACCCCAATTCAAAAGTTTCAATCCTTCCTCGCGCAGCGCTGCACATAAAATTTCAATTCGTTTGTCTTCAGAAATTTCTCTTAGTAGTTTGCTTGAAAGAATAGTATTGCCAATTCGTTTTTCAAGTGTAGCCGAAATCATTCCACGCTCAGCATCCCATTTTATTATTTCAACTGCCTTTGCACGATAGATAAGATCTTTTTCGTTTAATGCTGCGGCTAAAAATATTTTTCCTTCGCCACTACCTCCATCCAGATGTGCTACGGATAGCCAACTTTCGCGCATCAACGCATCATGATCGGGCAACCGAACGACTCGACCGTTGGCGAGTTTGTAGCGCACACTTTGTTTTTCAAGCTGCTGTGCGATTCGTTCCGGATACGCTTCCGCTATTAAGCTCCCTACATCCGAATCTATCGGTGCACGATTATCAATCGCTAGTTTAAAGATCCTACGCCAGTTGGCTGCCACTCGTTCAATTCGTTCTAACACATTTCTATCGGCATTAACGCGCTCGCCACTTCGCCACTTTCGCAGCACTTCAACGCGCAACGATAAATCAGCCCCCGATTCCTTGGCCAGTGGATCGCGCTCTTCTAAAACGGCTGCAACATCAGTTGCCAATTCAGTTAAATTTTTATCAGCAGATAACAACATGTGCGCGATGCGCGGATGCGTTGGTAATTTCAACATCTCCTTACCACGACTTGTTATTTTATTATCGGCAAGTGCATCCAACGCGTGAAGTAATTCTCTTGCTTGCTTCACTGCCCCTTCCGGTGGTGTTGTAATCCACGTAAGTTCATTTAGATTTTGAATTCCCCAGTTAGCAAGTTCCAAAACAAAAGAAGTGAGATCAGCTTCCAACATTTCAGGTTGGCGAGTTGCTTGCAACGTGTGGTTCAGCGTTTCTGCCCACATGCGATAACAAACTCCCGGCCCTAATCGTGCCGCACGGCCGGCACGTTGATCGGCTGAATCTTTTGTAACTCTTACGGTTTCTAATCGCGTAAGACCACTACGTGGATAAAACTTTGGAACTCGCGAAAATCCGGAATCAATTACCGTAGTGATTCCTTCTATGGTTAAAGAAGTTTCCGCCAACGAAGTAGCCAACACAACTTTGCGCATGCCTTGCGGATGTGGTAGTATAGCAACTTGCTGTTGCTTAAAAGGCAAGTCGCCATAAAGTGGAACAACTTGTGCCGAGGTAATTTCATCCAGCAAGGAGGCCACTTGTTTTATCTCTCCTGTTCCCGGAAGGAAGACAAGTACATCACCTTGTTGTTCTTGCAGTGCTTTCTTAATTACTCGTGCCGTCTCCGCGGAAAGCCTTGCATTTTTGTCACTAGCAAAATAATTAAAGGTATTTGGAAACTGTCTTCCTAAGCTGGTAAGTATGGGCGCATTATTTAACGTGGTTGAAATCTTTTCACCATCTAATGTTGCCGACATAATTAAGATTCGCAGATCATCGCGCAAAACTTGCTGCACCTGATTGCATAAGGCTATGGCAAGATCAGCTTGTAGACTCCGCTCATGAAATTCATCAAAGATTACAAGACCAATATCTTCTAATGAATTATCGGACTGTACCATGCGCGTGAGAATGCCTTCAGTTACAACTTCAATTCTCGTTTTAGTACTCACAACATTTTCAAAACGCACGCGATAGCCAACCGTTGCGCCTATTTCTTCCTCTAACAAACTTGCCATGCGCATGGCCACAGACCGCGCAGCCAAACGCCTTGGCTCAAGCATGATTATTTTTTTATTCGCCAGCCAGGGTTCATTTAATAATTGTAGTGGGAGGATCGTACTCTTACCCGCACCGGGTGGCGCCTGTAAGATCACCGTTTTTCTGCTGGCTAATTGTTGCTTTAACTGAGAAAGAATTTCAAGAACCCGATACGACATTGTGTGCAAGATAGTGCTGAAAAAATAAACACATAGGTACAGAGAGCACATAGGGTACCTTCTTCTTATGTTCCTATGCGTTTAAGCTAACTATAAAATATCTACATGATAAACATCCAGCTCATTGCGCCTGATGTTAGAAATAAAAAAACCACCGGATTGAGGAATGTCTTCCAGCAGATCGAACACTTTACAATCTTTCGGTAACGCAGCAAAGATTAATAAAAAAGAAAAAGTAGCGTTGCCGGGGATCATCTTCCATTGGGGCGCAAACGAAATGTTTTCAGCATGTATTAATTCGCTTCTGCTTCCTGAGGTGCGATCAATCAAAAAAGTTGAGCGCCAAATACGGATGAGCATTTCATTCAAGTCATTTTTAAAATAGCAATGAACATAAACATACGCGTCCTCCAGCACATTGGGATCAATTGACAACAACACATCCGGCTCAACCACAGGTTTTACCAGCGGCACGGGTTCCTTTATCGTTGAACGAAGCTTGATCGAATGCATACTCGTTTGGTATTCTATTGTGGCCACATTAAATCCCAAATTTAAGAATGTATTTGCTCCGATCATCACTTTATTAGCACCTCAAAAAACCAAACTATTGTTGATAAATGAATTTCACTATATTCGGCATCGCTAAGAAAAAAATACGTACACATGGCTGCTCTACTCATCAGTAGTTTTGAAGAATTCGAGACCTATAGAGGGAAGGAACTTGGGGTTTCCGATTACCTGACCATCTCTCAGGAACAAATTAATTTGTTTGCCGATGCCACACTGGATCATCAATGGATACATACTGATCCTAAGCGAGCCGCTGCCGAAACACAATTTAAAAGCACGATTGCGCACGGCTACCTTACCTTGTCGTTAGTGCCCCATTTATGGGATCAGATTGCCGAATTCAGGAACATTAAAATGATGATCAACTACGGTATTGAAAAATTTAAATTCAATCAGCCAGTGCTTGTTAATAGTGAAGTACGCTTGCGTGCAAAGCTTCATTCCATCGCCAACTTGCGCGGCATTACTAAGTTTGAAGTAGATGTTTCCTTAGAAATAAAAGATAACCCCAAGCCGGCATTCAATGGCTTGCTTGTTTTTTTATATCACTTTCACACACCGGGTTCACCCTCATAAAAATCCTGCAGCGATCCAAAGTAGGCGTTGGTCCAGCCATCCACAATATCATCAAAATCCGAATCGGGAATATTAGTATGCCTAAGTTCTACGGAAGTGCCAACATCATTCGGATGAAGTTTTATAGTAACAATTGAGTCTTCCTCCTGCTCGCCAAAATACCATTGCTGCACAATTCGCTTATCTTTTTCGAATTCAAGATTTTTCCCCACAATACTGCCATCCCACAGCGAAAATTCTGTTCCAGGTTCTGCCACCATCTCCACTTTATCGCCCGTCCACAATTGAATAGTCGGCTCCGTTGTCAATGCCAGGTAAACCTGATCAGGCGTAGCCGGAATTAGAAAATACTTTTTAAAGTCCTTCATAGCGCATAAAGATACTGCTTTCCTTACATGGTTAGCTTTCGTTCTGTATTTTTGAGGTCAATTTTACCTGAGCCTGATTAGCCATGGATTTGTTTGTGATATTTATTGTCATTTTAATGGCCGCGGCCGTGGTTGACTTAATTGTTGGGGTGAGTAACGATGCGGTTAATTTTCTCAACTCCGCCATCGGATCCAAAGTAGCCTCTTTTCGAGTTATCTTATTAGTTGCCAGTCTTGGGATTTTAGCGGGTGCACTTTTTTCAAATGGTATGATGGAGATTGCCCGCAACGGAATTTTCAATCCAACCTTTTTCACATTCGATAAAATAATCATTGTGTTTTTAGCGGTAATGCTTACCGACATTATTCTGTTGGATTTTTTCAACTCACTGGGTTTACCCACCTCAACCACCGTATCATTAATATTTGAATTATTAGGTGCTGCCTTAGTAACTGGATTACTTATTTCATTTGATCGCGGTCAGGGATTTGAAACCTGGAGCGAGATTATAAATTACTCAAGTGCCATCACCATCATTGGGGGCATTTTTCTTTCCGTGTTTCTCTCTTTTATTATGGGCTCAATTGTGCAACACATTGCCCGTATCATTTTTACTTTTAAACTTAAGAAGACACTAAAAAAATATGGTGCAGTATTTAGCGGGGTTGCTATTGCTGCCATTGTTTATTTCTTGCTAATCAAAGGTGCTAAGGGAAGTTCATTCATTACAAACGATCAAATAAAGTGGATTGGTGACAACACCTGGCTTATCCTGGTTATCTCCGTGGTGTTTTGGTCTATAGTCATTCAGGTTTTAATGTGGTGGAAAAAAATCAATCCACTAAAAATTGTTGTTTTGCTAGGCACATTTTCATTAGCCATGGCCTTTGCGGGAAACGACCTCGTAAACTTTATGGGTGTATCCGTAGCCGGATTAGTTTCGTTTCAGGCGTGGACTGCCTCGGGGGTTGCCGCATCAGATTTTAACATGGCAATCTTAAATGAAAAGATCGTTACGCCTTCATGGATTCTATTTACCGGAGGCGCCATTATGGTAATTACTATTTGGACAAACTCTAAGAGCAGGAAAGTTAGTGAGACCGAAGTATCACTTGGCCGGCAAGATGAAGGCGGTGATGAACGATTTAAACCTAATATTATTTCCAGAGCTTTAGTCGGCAGTGCTATGTGGGCAGGGCGACTGGTTGAAAAAGCAATACCAGAAAGTTGGGCCAAAAATCTTTCTGTTCGATTTGAAAAAGATACTGTAAACAATGCAGCTGCCGATCAGGCTTCGTTCGACTTAATCCGCGCAAGCATCAACATGGTAGTAGCCAGTATCTTGATTGCTTATGGAACTTCACAGAAACTTCCACTCAGTACAACTTTTGTAACCTTTATGGTGGCCATGGGGTCTTCATTTGCCGATCAGGCCTGGGGCCGAGAAAGCGCGGTGTATAGGGTAGCTGGTGTTATTAATGTTATTGCGGGTTGGTTAATTACAGCCGCAGTTGCCTTGCTGGCTAGCGGGCTGTTGGCCTTTATCATGTATAAAACTTACCCGATAGGGCCCTTGGTGCTTACTGTGATGGCCGGATTTTTACTAATACGAAGTCATTTAGTTTTTACTAAAAAATCGAAAATTGAAAAGGCAGAAAATCAATTGTTAGAAGTTAAACAATTAAGTGTGCCGCAGGCAATCAGCGAAAGCAAAAAAAATACTGCAAAAACGCTAAAGACAATTAGAGAGGTTGTTGTTCAAAGTTTACGGGCCTTGTTAAATGAAGATCAAGGAACCTTGCATAAGTCGAAAGACGAACTTGAAAAACTAAAAGTTCAAACCGAAAAATTTGATTCGAAGATTATTAAGCTTGTACGAAAAATTGAAAAGGGAAATCTTGAAACGGGGCGGCTTTATATTTTAGTTTTCGATTTGATGCAAGATCTTTTTCAAAGTACGCAATTAATCAACGATCTGATCATGATTCACGTAGAGAATCACCATTCACCACCAAAAAAGAAATATGCAGAACTAACAGCAACACTGGAACGAAAGCTTGGCGATTATTCAAATCAAATTGCTGAACATATTGCATCCGGTAAAGGCAGATCTTCCACCTTGGAGGAAGATCAAAAGATGCTTATAAAACTTTTGAATAAATCGTTAGACGACCTCGTTATCGATATTCAAAAAGATGACATTGGAAATCGTATGGGCTTGCTGCAAACCCGGTTGTTACTTGAGTTACGTGATATTGTTACTGAATTAGGTGAGCTTCATGCCGTGTATGACGAAAATTCAAACTCATCGGCAGCAAACGCGTAAGGTATGCCGTTGCTTGAGAAGTATCTTATCATAAAGAGATCGCAATTGCCCAAAGCAGGTAAAGGTCTTTACACGAAAGTGCCAATTAAAAAAGGCACTCGCATTGTTGAATACAAAGGCCGCATTCAACCTTGGCGCGAGGTAAAAGAACAGGATGGCCATAATGGCTACTTGATGTACCTCACGCGCAATACAGTGATCAATGCACTTCCTGCAATCAAAACGTTTGGCCGATATGCCAATGATGCAAGTGGATTAGTGAAAATAAAAGGACTAAAAAATAATTCCGAATCCATAAGCGAAGGCAAACGCTGCTTCATTGAAGCTACAAGAACGATACAAGCCGGTGAAGAAATTCTAGTTGGCTATGGTCGTGAATACTGGACGTTAATCAAAAAGATTAATCGGCTAAAGGGAATTTCTTAAAGTGAGATAGAAAGGAATCTCAATATGTTGAGTGGACCCATTTAGTATTACCTCGGCCGTCTTCTCGCCCATCAACTGAAAATCGGTTGAGATGGTCGTTATCCCGTTCAGGATAATTTTCTTTAGCGGAGTTTCATTGTACGAAATCACGCCAATGTCTTTTCCAATTTCAAATTTTTGCGAGATAATGCGCTCAATCAAAATAACCAGGTCACTCTCCATCAGGTTAATATAAACTTCGCCCCGACTAATCGTGCTCTCTGCAAGATCATGAACAACGTCATGCTTAAAATTATTTTCAATACAAAACTTTTCAAAACCTCTTAAAATCTCGAGTGAGAAATACGAATGTGCCGGAAAAATAATTTTTATTGTATGATAACGAGCTAACGATTCTCTCGCTTGCGTTAACGCATTGTAAATATCCTGTTCAAAGTTTTCATAAACAGCGCCATAATTGCCCACTACACCAGGAACTAGTTTATCAAGCAACACCAACTTCGATTTATCAATCGAGTTCATGATTTCTGCTGCTTGTTCGCCCCCTTCCATAAAATGGGGAATGATCACATAATGAGAGTACTCATTCTTATTATTTTGAATTAATTTTTTAAAAAATGAGAAATCATTATTATAAATATAAAAGTCAACGGAAGCGGTATCGGGCAATGCTGCAATCAGCGCATCGTAAATAATTTTCTTGTGTGCGCTTAGTTTATTGAACAACAAAAATATTTTCAACCCTTTATCCAGGTTTGTGTTTGAAATGTAAAAACCCTTACCCGGCACAGAACCTAGTACTCCAATTTCCTTTAAATACTTATATCCTTTTTCTGCGGTATCGCGCGAAATTTCAAATTGAAAACTCAATTCGTTAATAGAGGGAAGCACATCATCCTTTTGCAATTGCCCTTTGCGAATGCTCGCCAGAATGGAATTGGCTAGTTGCCTATACTTTGGCGTGGCCGATTGATAATCAATTGAAATGATCTGTTGAAATTCAAGATGCTTCATAGGTAAAAGGAACCGATCAAACCTACAAAAACAATAAGAATTATATAGCAGAGTAAAATAAAAAGGTAACTTGATGATCTAAACTAACCTTATGAAGCGCTACCTATTCTTTCTTTTGATAATTGCTATCCTGTCTTCGTGTCAGGAACAGAAAAAACCAACAACGTCAACCGTTCTGGTTGAATCTGCTCCAGAGTCAGCGGGGTTCTCAGCTGCTCGCCTGGCTCGAATTGACACCACACTTAATACGTGGGTGCAAAAAGGTTGGATCAATGGAGCCGTAGGGCTGATAGCCAGAAATGGAAAAATTATTTATTATAAAGCGGCCGGTTATAATAATCTCGAAACAAAAGAACCGCTAAAACGAGACGGCATTTTTCGCATTGCATCCCAGACAAAAGCAATCACTACGGTAGCGGCAATGATGCTTTATGAAGAAGGAAAATTTCAATTAGAAGATCCTGTTTCAAAATTCATTCCCTCATTTGCCAATGCTACCGTGTTGGATAAATTCAATCCGAAGGACACCACCTACACGACTATTCCTGCCAAGCGACAAATTACTATTCACGATTTAATGACTCACACTTCAGGCATAGGTTATGCTCAAATAGGAAGTATGGAAGCAAATTCAATTTATGCAAAAAATAAAGTTACCGCAGGCTTAGATGTATATGAAGGAACTCTGGCCGATGCAATGACGCGGTTAGGTTCATTGCCTTTAATGCATCAACCGGGTGCACAGTGGACATACGGACTAAACATTGATGTATTAGGTAGACTGGTTGAAATTTGGTCTGGGCAAACATTAGAAGAATTTTTTAATCAGCGTATTTTTCAACCATTAGGAATGAACGACACCTACTTTAATTTACCACAAGAAAAAGCCAATCGTCTCGTTAACTTTTTTCAGGAAGATTCGACCGGGCTAAAGGTTTATAAAACAGCACTGGGTGGTGATATGAATTTTCCTTTACGGAAAAAATCTTATTTCTCCGGTGGCGGTGGGTTGTCGTCAACGATTTACGACTATGCCGTTTTCTTACAAATGCTTTTGAACAATGGTGAGTACAATGGTCAAAGATTTTTAAGTCGCAACACCGTGCGCATGATGACGATGAATCAAATCGGTGATCTTCCGTTTGGAGATACTCGATTTGGATTGGGATTTTCCATTGTAACCGAAGAAGGTAGCCGTATGTCTCCTATTCAAGAAGGCAGCTACTCATGGGGCGGAGCCTTTTCAACTATTTATTGGGTTGATCCAAAAGAAAAAATGGTTGTATTGTTATATCAACAGATGTGGGGCCAACATGTATCGGATGTTGATAAGACCTATAAAGTATTAGTATATCAAGGGTTGAATGATTGAGATGAGAAGTCGGGTTTCAGTAAATTTTCTTATTCTACTTTTTTTGATCGGTGCTTGCTCTGAAGAAAAGAAAATCGAATCTGTTGAGTCTGTAAAACCTGAACCCAATCGCTTTACACCTGTGGTGGTAACTCCTGCCGGTGCACTAGATGAACCGATGATGTTCGAAATACTGGAAGATGGCTCAGCCATTATTATTGAACGTTTTGGAATAATTAAAAAATGGGATGCTGCCCGTGGGGTCATGATTAAAGTAGGGTCCATCCCCGTCTTCACCCATAGCGAACAAGGTTTGGTCGGCATGATTCTCGATCCTAATTTCAAAACCAATCATTGGATCTATCTTTATTATGCCGATGCGTCCATCGATAAATTTTTTCTCACTCGGTGGGAACTTGTTAAAGATTCATTAATCGAATCAAGCAAGAAAGTTTTATTGGAAGTACCTAGCAATCGCGAAAGCACCAGCCACACTGGAGGTGGCATGGCCTGGGATGCACACGGAAATCTTTACCTGACGATCGGGAATAACACGGGCAACTCGATTTATTCTCAAACCGATGAGCGCCCCGATCGACTTCAATTTGATGATCAGCGTGGAGCCGCCAACACAAATGACTTACGTGGAAAAATTTTAAGAATTCATCCGGAAACTGAAGGAACTTATACGATTCCGAATGGAAATCTTTTCCCGAAAGGAATGAAAAACACACGCCCTGAAATTTACATTATGGGAAATAGAAATCCATGGCGTGTATCCGTTGATTCAAAAACCGGATTTCTTTATTGGGGTGAAGTGGGGCCGGATGCAGATAGTGATACAGAAAAAGGTCCGATGGGTTATGATGAACTAAATCAAGCAAAGGTTGCTGGCTTTTTTGGCTGGCCCTATTTTATTGGCGAGAATAATGCATACCCAATGTATGATTACATTTCCAATACTCTTGGCGATAAGCAAGACCCGACAAAGCCTTACAACAAATCAAAAAACAATACTGGCCTTAGCGAGCTACCGCCCGCACAACCTGCTTTTATTTCTTATCCATATCGGCCGTCCGAAAAATTTCCAATAGTAGGATCTAGTTCGCGCTGCGCTATTGGTGGTCCGGTTTTTCATCGTGCTGATTTTAAAAATCCGGTGCGACCCTTCCCTGCTTATTATGAAGGTATGTGGCTGGCCGCTGACTTGTCACGATTTTGGATTATGGCAATCTCTATGGATGAGCATGGAAACTATCTTAATATGGAGCGCTTCGCTCCATATTATCATCCGCGTCAGCCCATTGACATCAAGTTCGGATCATCCGGAGATTTGTATGTTTTAGAGTATGGGGGCAACACAGCAAACTCACCCATCGAATCACGATTAGTGCGAATTGAATACAATGCCGGCAATCGAAAACCCGTTGTACAAATCTCGTTCGACAAGCAAGGTGGTTCGGTTCCGTTAACAATCAACTTGTCATCAAAAGGAACGATTGATTACGATGGAGATTCATTAACGTATCAGTGGTCGGTTGTTTCAGAGGGCAAACCAACACAAAACTCAACAGATAAAAATGCTGAGTTCGTTATTGCTAACTCAGGAGTATACAAAGCAACCTTAACAGTTACTGATACGAAACGCTTATCAAACACTGCATCCATTCAGGTAACAGCTGGCAATGAACCACCACAGATTTCACTTTCTGTCGATGGCAATCAAACATTTTTCTTTTCGGAAAATACAATTCATTATCAAACAAATATTTCTGATAAAGAAGACGGCACGCTTGGTAAGGGAATCTCTTCTGATGCCGTTGCTTTCAGTATCGACTATTTATCTCAAGGATTTGATTACGCTGCCATTATGGTAACCCATGGCGAGGCCTCGCGATTTGCAATTGCGAAATCTCTGATGGCGCAAAGTGATTGCCGCACCTGCCACAATGAAAAGGAAAAAGGAGTTGGTCCTTCTTTCGATCAGATCGCTAATAAATATAAAAGCAATCCGAAAGCACCCGAGGTGATCATCGATAAAATAAGAAATGGAAGTTCGGGTGCCTGGAATTTAGAAACAGCTATGCCCGCACATCCAACCATAACATCGGCTAATGCAGGCGTCATTGTAAACTATATTCTTAATCATGATAAAAAACCGGAACTCCCGTTGACCGGAGATTTTAAATTTAATTTACCAAGTCAAGATAATGGGCTAGGCGCTTATATATTAAGAGCAGCTTATGCAGATGAAGGCAATGATGATTTACCTTCTTTATCTGCCGAATCAATCGTGATTTTAAAAAGTTCAAAGTTATTAGCCATCAATGCCGATCAGCAACAAGGAGTTATTCGCGATCAGTTAGACGAATACACCTTCCTTACCACCAAACCAAATTCGTTTATCACATTTAGTAATATAGACCTTACGGGAATCAGAGAAATTTCTTTTCGGCCCAACTGGCATTTGTACGATATCTATAAAGGTGGAAAAATTGAAGTGCGGTTAGATTCAGAGCATGGAGAACTTCTTGGCGAAACGAACCTGATGCCAAAGCAGTTCAATGTTCGTTACCGTGGAGCTTTTGCTCCACCTCCGGGAAGTCCTGAAAAGGGTGTAGAAATAGACAAGCAACTTCCACCTTTGGACATGTCAAAGTTTTTTGCTCGCGGCTCAGATAAAAGTTCATACACCATACCATCAGTGATTCGTATTAAAGAAGTGAAGGGATTGCATACTTTATATTTCGTTTTCAAGAATACCGAAGCAAAAGCCGAAGATTCATTGTTCCCACTTTCATCCATTGAGTTTAAAATCAAGTGAGCGTGTCTATGAAATACCTACTTCTGATCTCATTCTACTTTACTGCATTAATTGCGCAGGCACAACCGAAATCAGATTATGTGAATACCATTGGAATGTCATTCATAGAAATAAAGCCCGGCACAATGGTAGTTGGTAAATTTCAGCCGACTACAAGTAAGTTTGGATTTCTTGCACAATATCGAAAAAATGATTCTGACGATATGGGGTTGCCCACCCTACCCGATTCAGATTATAAACTTTCTGATGAACTTGCTAAGCAAGCAGCACTTCCGGGATTTACAGTCACCATTTCAAAGGCTTATTTTATCGGTCAATTTGAAGTAACTCAGGCGCAATGGAAAAAAGTGATGGGAAACAATCCCTCCTACTTTAAAAATTTACCAGAAGCTAATCAACATCCCGTAGAAAATATTTCGTGGAAAGATGCGCAAGCGTTTATAAGAAAATTAAATCACCTCGAAAAAGGAAAAGCAACCTATCGTTTGCCAACAGAATTTGAATGGGAATATGCAGCGCGAGCAGGAGCCGAAGATGATATTTCGTGGAAAGACATTCAGGCCACAGCGCAAATAGCACAACAAACTACACAGCCCGTTGGACAAAAATTACCGAATGCGTGGAACTTGTACGACATGTTGGGCAATGTGTGGGAATGGACGGAAGATTATTATAACGAAAAACTTTTTGCCGATCCGGTGCCAATAAAAAAGGGAAAGGAGCATGTTCTTAAGGGTGCGCCTTTTTATGGTGATGTAAAAAATGCAACGTATATGACGCATGCCGGTGGGCCGGGAAGCAAGTATGATGTGGGATTTAGAGTGGTGATGGAGAAACTCGAGGTTAGAAGATAGAGGTTAGTAGTAAGTAGTATTCGGTTATCGGTAATCAGTAACCAGAGACTAGAAACCAGAGATGCTAAAACAAGTATGATGAGGTATCTAATAGTTGTATTCTCCTTAATATATAGTCTCGTCTCTGCTCAAGTGCCGGAAGGATTCAAACCATTATTTAATGGAAAGAATTTGAAAGGCTGGCACATTAGCCGAACTACGCATCAGGGCACTACACCTGCTTTCTTTGTAGAGGATGGGGCTATTGTTGCCAATCAAAATCCTTACGGACAAGGTGGGTTGTTAATGACGAATGAAACGTTTAAAGATTTTGAACTTTATATAGAAGTGAAAATTGATTCTTTTGCAAATGGTGGGATTTTTCTTCGATCAAGTGAAGGAGGCTCTGCCTATCAAATTGAATTGATTCTACCTGGCAGCAAAGGCGATCTACTAGGCGAACGAATTCCTGTCAGTCAGCCTGCTTCGGCAGCAGCCTATAAAAAAGTCTGGAAAGCAAATGAGTGGAATTCGCTTCGCATCCGCATGACTGGAGAAATTCCACACCTCACGCTTTGGATTAATGGTGAACAGATGTGGGATGTGCAACAAACCAAAAATGATTTTATTGGTGGTGCTACCGAAGGAATGATTGCTTTGCAATGTCACTGGACGGCCGTCTATTCTCCAACAGCAAGTAATGGAATGCCTTTAAGTTCGTGGCGGCCCAAGGCAGCGCATCGATACCGAAATATTAGCATTAAGAAATTATAACTTACTGATTAATTAAATCGATTACCTCCAATCAACTTATACTCTTAACAAACCACGAAAGCCCCGCGCTGCATAGTAAGATTCTGCTCCGTTGTGATACACAAACACATTGCCATAACGGAAATCGCAAAAAAGTGCGCCACCCAACTTTCTTATCGCAGCAGGAGTTTGTATCCAACTGGATGTTTTAGTATCAAACTTTCCAAGTTTATGCAATGTCCGATAGTGCTTTTCCGATAAAATTTCAATCCCCATCGAAGCAGCTGCTTCCATGGCACTGTTTTTTGGTTTGTTATCTTTTCTTGCTATCAACGCCTCGTTGTCGTAACAAAAACTTCTGCGACCGGCAGGACTTTCTGCGGAGCAATCATAAAAAATATAGTCACCGGTTTTCTTATCCTCAACCACAACATCCGGCTCTCCTCCCGTTCTTTCCATTTCATTGAGCGACCATAATTTCACTTCTGAATCCTTACGATTCAATTTAGCTTGAACGTATTTCCACTCAATTCCTTTATGGCGATTCATGTTTGTCTCAAACCGAATTTTTAACAGGTTGAGTAATTCATCACGCTTACCTGCCGATAAGGCCGGTTGCTTTAAAGACAATTGCTTTTTAGTACTATCCATGGCACTCATTTTTCTATCTTAAATATTCAAGCACGATCATGCTCATCCCTAAAACAATTTCAACTATCATAATGAAATCAAAATATGTTCCTGCAGAACCTACTTTCATTCGCGAGTAAAGCCTGCCTAAGCCCGAGCACACAACAACAAGCCCAATCAAATAAACCAATTGATTAATCTGATGAAGGTTATAAGTAGCCCAGGCCACTAAAAATCCTAAGCTGAAATAAATACCACTCAAAAATCTAAATAGATTGTCCAAAACAGGTTGTGACGGAGTGTCTTTCGGCAAAAATGAACTGGCTCCCTTCAGCATTAAATTGGTTCCTCCTGCCAAACAGATTAACGACACCATGCCTAACAAAATTTCTAATACTAGTTCCATAAGTTTTTAACTTCTAAATTTATCGTCTGCACGAATCTACTAACAAGAGAATAAAATATTAATCATTCAATCCCATTCCTTTCAAAATCTGAGGTTTGCATTTTTCAATCCGCGACTCGCGGGTAATAGATTGTTTGGCTTGAGAGAAATGAAGCAGGTATCCGCGTTGGCGCCCGGGTGTTAATTCGTGAAACGCTTTTTTTAGCAAAGGGTCTTTATCCAATTTCGTTTTAAATTCCTTCGGCATAATAAATTGCGAAGTCTTTTTTAGCTCTACTTTCAATCCCGTCTTTTCTATTTCAACAGCTTCTTTGATATAGGCTTTCAGCGTTGCTTTCAATTTTACAATTTCGTTCACATGCGTGAAGCGAATCTGGCGCGCTGCTTGTACATTAGCCGTTTGTTGAACGAGAATACCTTTTGGGTCTTTTAACAAAGCCCCTTTAAAAAACAGAAGTGCGCAGTATTCCTTAAACACATGCATTAAAAGAATATTCCTTTTATCGTACGTATAACAAGGAACGCCCCACTTCAATTCTTCTGTTAACTCATAGCCCACCGTTTTTGAATCAAGGATAATTTGTCGCAACTGCTCCAATTCTTCCTGCCACTTCCCTTTATTAAAATAGAAATCAACTTTAGGATTCATACTATTCATTTATTGTTTCAACTATTACCATGCTGGCTAAATATATTTATTGACTGCTTACCCTTTTTTATTCTTTTATAAATGTTGCAAATTATAGCAGACCTAAGAAGGTATCGATTTCTACTTTTGTTGTAAAAAAATTCGGGCTAACCCGAATATTTTCGCCTTGCAAGGTTGTTAAAACTTTTGCTTCCGTGAGTTTCTGATATAAATTTTTTGTAGCGTCTAATGAACCTGCATTAAAATGAACAATCGCTGTTCTCTCTTCTCGCTCTTTTATTGGCGTCTGCAATTGATAGCCCTGTTCCTGAAGGCCTTCAATGATCAGATCAGTATTTTCTAATGCCTTCTCATAAATATTTTTCACCCCTAGCTCAAGAAGTAATTCAAGTCCGGCCGACCAGGCATTAAAAAGGGAGTAAGCAATGGTACCTGTCTCATACTTTCGAGAGTTATCATAATAAGAAAGTTCATCATGGCGTGTCTCCGCAGCAAACATGCCTGGCAAAACCGGATCAATTATTTTCTGAGCTCTTTTGCTAACATACAAGAACCCTGTTCCATGCATTCCTAATAACCACTTGAAACCACACCCCGCCATCACATCTATCTGATCCATTTCAATATCAATAGGAATCATACCCGCTGCCTGAGCCACGTCCACAACAAACAATGCACCTTTGTGATGAGCAATTTTTCCAATTGCCTGCAAAGCTGGCCGAAACCCACTATTAAACCTTACCGCAGCAATTGCCACAACACGTGTTTTATAATCAACAAGTTTTTCTATGGCCTCAGGGTAAATGCTATTGTCTTCGTTGATCTTTGCAAACCGAATCTCAACACCCTTCTTTTCAAGTTGCAACCAAGGAAATGTATTATTCCAATGTTCGCGTTCAGGAATTACAATGTTGTCTCCTTTTTTTAAATTCAAACCTTGCGCAACAATGCCTATACCAACACCCGTGCTCGTTACCAACGCATATTCTTCGGGGGAGCCTCCTAAAATCTTAGATAACAAAACGCGAACATTTTCCCGAAGAAACGCTTTCTTTTCTAGCGGGTTCAATTCAGTTTTTAAATGATCCTGTAGCCGATCGTAAACACGTGTATTGAGAGGAGCTTGTGAAGCGCTGTTAAGGTATATAACCTCTTTCGTGATTGGGAAAAGTGATCGCACTTGTTCTATGTTCATATGATCCCTATTAAGGTGATAAGATTCTGAAAGTGCTTTTCTATTAAGAGAAAGGTACTTTTCAATATCAGATATTAAGCTTGTTATTTCAAAAAATGTACTTCAAATCTTTAAAACTTATCTCCAGCTGATGGAGCGAGTGATCCATTTCCATTGTTAATGTTGGTCGTTGAACAACAATCCAGCACCTTTCAATTTATCAATTAACTTTATTTAGCCTGTTTGGGGATCAGGCAACCGTAACAAAGGGGGCTTGTCTGAAGTGCAATTAGTTTGTCAAGAAAATTGAATACAGAAATCCTTGATCTTGAAAAGGAATGGGAAAGTGTGTTGGCATTTCGTTTCTCCAATAAACTGCCTGATGATCAATCCATCCTGCTGTATACACATCTCCATTTTTGGTAACGACAATAGACGATGCATTTGAACTGGCCTCATTTTCTAAGTTCACGGCAACACTATTTTTCCAATAGATTGCTAAGTCAACAAGCGTTGACCCCAAAGGTGTGCCAGCAACCCCGTTGGCGCTTTCAACCGAACCTGAAACATACACATCATTGCCGTTTACAAAAATGGATTGGGCACGTCCACTTGTGGAAAGCGTAATGGGTTTTCCGTTTTTCCAATAGGTAGCAATGCCCTGTGTTCCAGCGGTAAAAATCTCTGTTGGAAGACTACGTGATAACGGAAAGTTAATGGTACCCGCTACATAAACGTCATCACCTGAAACAAAAATAGATTCTGCCATGCAATCGCTTGTTCCATCGGTAAGGCGAACAAGATTGCCATTCTTCCAATAGGCAGCAACTGTTGTGCTGCTTAAATCAAATACCCAACCAACAATATAAACATCACTCCCGGAAACAAAGGAAGACACTGCAATACTGTGAATAGTGCCTGGTGAAGAAATCGGCATGAGAACTCCGTTCTTCCAACATCTTGCCATTATCTTACTTCCATCCTCAAAACCCGTAACATAAACATCGCCTTCCAAAACGAAAATTGATTTAGCATACGTGGAGGTTGTTCCATCGGAAAGATGTATTGGGTTACCATTTTTCCAATAGGTGGCAATTGTGTTATTAGGAAATTCCCCTTCCCACCCTGCTACATAGATATCATTTCCATCAACAAAAACCGATTGAGCAACAGCGTGGAAGGATAGTGTATCTGCACTTCCATTTTCCCAGGTCACTGCTGACCTTTTTGTTTCACCAGCAATATAAATATTGGGGTTGTCTCCAATGTTATTTATCGTTGGCACACCTTTTACAGGAGTAGGATTGTCAATCGCGCAGGCTTCAAGCAGCAAACAAAAGGTGATAAAACAAAAACATTTGGTATAGGTCATGCTACTGTTTCAATTATTATTAAGATACTACTATGGGCACCAAGATATCGGTTAGGCTCAAAACCTTAGCAACATTACCCTTTGCTCTTTACTAAAACGACACTAATTTAAATAAATTGTAAGCGATTTTTCTTTGTATCCGAATGATACGGTGAAATTACACATCTTACCTTAGCAGCAATCAAGGGAGAAAGTGTCAATCGATATCCTACTGGTGTTTGGGGAAATCGATTTCAAACAAATGAATAGGCAAAACGTTTACTTATACTAATGCAAGATTTACAGAACATTAAAAATCAGTTAAGCAGCAAAGACTTGATTGAAGCCTTTAAAATGCAATTGATAAAGGATTTTGAGCAAAGTAATTTTCCGGCTGATTTTGTGAAAGCGCTTGAGCCAAGCTATATAAGTATTCATAAAAAAATTGCGTTTGAATTGCAGCGAAACGAAAGCAAATCTGATTTCAACTTAATGCATTTACTTTACCGGATAGATATTAGTGAAACGCAATTAAAAAAGTATCTAAACGAAAATAAAAACGAAACCTATTTTAATGTAATAGCGGAATTAATTATCAAACGTATATTACAAAAGGTGGTTATAAAACAATATTACAAAAACACTGAAACGGAGTAACCTCCATCGCATCAAGTCTTACATTGATCTTGAATGATTTTCAAATTTTTGCAAAGAAACGTTTTGATCACCAGAAAAAAGATCTTGTTATTTGAAGGTAAAATAAAACTCTCCGGTTAATGAGTTATTCTCCCAGGGTGTCTGGCGTCCTATTGATTCGCCCAACACATCGATCCGCGACATCTTAAAAACTTCTTCCAGCTTAAGACCCGGTGTATTAATGTATTTCATAAGCTTGGCCGTGTACAATCCATTTCTTCCTTCACCATCAGAGGCAACATCGCCAGGGGCTGTGGCAAAAGCAACAATAGATCCTTGCTTGGCACCGTGCGGAGGATCCATTCGAGTAATGCCTTTTTCATCTGATCGCGAGAAACTTCTGAATGGATTATTCCTACATGCATCCAAGATCACAATATTGATTCGGTTGTTCGAATACTCCATTACTTTCAATACGGTGTTAGCACTTACACATTCATCAGCTACCTCTGCTTTCAGTTGTATATCGGCATCGAGCGGAACCAGGTAGTTTATACCATCCACTTGTAAACCATGACCAGAATAATAAAATAATCCCACACCGCCTTGGGTAATCTCGTTTCCAAATTCGCGAATAGCTTCGCGCATTTCTGTTCGGCTGGCATCTTTTCGCAAAATTACTTTAAAGCCCTTTTCACTTAACAGGGCCGCCATGTCAAGGGCATCATTAACGGCATTTTTTAATGGACCACTTTTATAACTACCAATGCCAATGATCAAGGCGGTTTTCTTTTCGTTTTTGTAAAACTCAAAATTGGTGGTTACGGCCAGCGTGGTGGTAGCTGTATCTTTAGTTGGCACAATGTGAAAAGTAGCGGGTTTGCTAAAACCCTTAATTACCTGCTGGCCTAAAACAGGAATTGCGAATAATAGGAAGAACCCAATCTTAACGAGCTTTATCATAATAATTGGAAATTTACACAAATCATTTTTTTTCGGAGGCTCAATTCAATTAACTTTATTACTTGGCTCATCCAAATTATGAATATACGCATCGCAGTCTGGTTATTGGTGTTTTCTGTATCTCAGAGTTTGCAAGCCCAAAGTATATCAAATGTCGTTGCTGAAGCGGTAGGAAGCAAAATCATTGTTCGGTATGATATTGAGAATGCCATCCCCGATCAGCTATTTGAAGTGGCGTTATACTCCTCCAATAATAATTATTCTACTTCTTTAGCAAATGTAAGTGGTGATGGTGTTGGATTTTCCGTCTCCTCCGGGAAAGCCCGTGTCATCATCTGGGATGTTCTTAAAGACGTTAAGGAATTCTCAGGTGAATATTCATTTGAAGTTCGCGCGCTTAAGAAATCGCGAGTTGTTGAGGTAATAACGATGACCGGCACGGCCGACCGCTCGTTGAATGTTGCGAGTAAAGACGAAGCCTTTCCATTGATATCCAATACACTCACGGACTATATCAACGAGGCCAAGGATTTTAAAGATGCTTTTCAAATGTTGGGCCTACAGTCAACAGAAAGCCGTCAGGCGCTTGCCAAGCTGACAGACGCCACTGAGCAATATAACAGGGCGTTCGAAAAATTAAATAAGGAAAGATTAACCTTTGAAAAATACGTGTCTGCTTTCTGGGATAGTCCGGTAAAGACACTTGAGTTCAAATCACTTCTGGACTACGCTTTAGGTGATTTACATGGTGTAAATATTCTAACACTTAATCAGAAATTTGTAATTATTAATGACATTGCGAATGGACGCGTTAAGCAAATTAAGGCCAAAAAAAATGAATTAGAAAAAGATATTAATGAGGAGGTGTTGATGCTAGATAAGCGTCTTCAAGAATTGGAACGAAGAACCAACCGGATTCTATACGACCTCAGTCAGGATTGAAATACCTTGAAAGAAAAAGTAGTTGGGAGAAATTTATATGTGCATCAATAACGGCTTTAATTATAATACCTTGTGCAATGAATATTAATAAAACAATCTTCACCGCGTTGGCACTGTTCGGGCTAGTGGTGGGGCTCGCTACATGCAGCGAACCAGAAAAACCAAAGCCAGCGATCACATCTATTGACCCAGTGCAAGGACCCACTGGAACTCCTGTTACCATTACCGGTGAAAATCTGACTTCTGCAGAATCTGCTTCCTTTGGTAGTGTAACATCGACCCTTGCTTCTAAATCGGCTGTTAAAATTGAAACCGTTGTGCCGCCTGGTCTTTTACCTGGCGCATTAATGGTATCTGTAAAAACTGATGCGGCCACATCGAATACTATATCCTTTCTCGTATTGCCCAGCGAACCAGAGATAACATCGATTGAACCAGCCAAAGCATCCGTTGGAATGACTGTAACCTTACAAGGTAAAAATTTGAATACCGCTTCCTCCGTGCTATTTGGTACAAAGGCTACCTCTACATTTATTTCAAAAAGTGATACTGAAGTAAAACTAGTTGTGCCCGATGGGCTTTCGCCAGGCGCACTTGATGTTACCGTTAACACTGAAGGAGGAACTTCACAAAAGGCAACGTTTACCATTGTTGGTAAACCAACCATAAGTTCAATTACTCCTGCCATCGGGCCGGTAGGAAAAATAGTTCAGATTGCAGGCACATTCTTTGAATTACCAATACAGGTAAAATTTGGAGCAGGCATAGCATCCATTGCTGAAATAAAAAACGCGGCACTCATAGAAGCCACCGTGCCAGCAACAGCAACCACTGGAAAAGTGACTGTAACTACAGCTGGTGGTGATGCCATTAGTTCTACTGATTTTGTTGTGAAAGATGCGCCAACGATAACCAGCTTCACGCCTGCCAGTGGAATTGTAGGAACTGTAATCACCATCAACGGAACAAGTTTCGATGCGGGTTCACTCGTAGTAAAATTTGGAACTGGTACAGTAGCATCTCCTACGTTAGTGAGTGCTACAAAGATTACTGCGATAGTACCAGCCACTGCAACCACAGGTAAGATTACGGTGGAGACGGCAGCAGGAGCCGCTCAAAGCGCAACCAATTTTGCAGTGATAGGAAGCCCTGCTGTTACAGCGTTTTCACCTGCCAGCGGAGCCATAGGTGTAGCAGTAACTTTAACGGGGACCAGTTTTGTTAATGTAAGCAATGTAAAATTTAACACCACCACTATTTCATCACCGAACTTCACCGTTGTTTCGGCCACTCAAATTAACGTGAATGTTCCAGCTGGAGCTGCTACGGGTAAAATTTCAGTTACAACACCTGCGGGCACGGGAACATCTGCCAATAACTTTACTGTATTAGTACCACCAACACTTACTTCCTTTACTCCTACTGCTGGCTTGCAAGGAAGTACAGTGGTTATTACAGGAACAGGATTTTCCGGAATAACTTCAGTTTCATTCAATGATGTTGTGGCTCCAACGTTTACCGTTGTTTCCAGCACTCAAATAAATGTCACCTTACCAGCTAATGCAACAAGTGGAAAAATAAAAATTACCAATACATTAGGTACGGCTACCAGTGCCAATACTTTTTATGTCACACCATTCATTTCAACAATTAATCCAACATCAGGATCTGCGGGTTCTACGCTAACTATAACGGGCACTAACCTGGCTGCTGCAACTGTTAAATTTAATTCGACATCGGCAACTACTCTACTCACCAATACAAATACCAGTATAACAGTAATTGTACCCTCGATCGCAAGCGGATCAGTTAACGTAACTGTGGTTAATCTGGGAGGAACTTCAAACAGCAAAACATTCACCATCACGTCACCTGTCGTGCTGAATGAAATTGTTGCTACGGCTAATATTACAGATCAGTTAATCTTATTGAAGGGTAGCAATTTATTGGGAGCTACAAAAGTGTACTTTGGGAATGTTGCCGCAGATGTATATACAAACACCGCTACCGTTGTTACCTCTATCATACCCGCTTCGCTTGCTGTTGGAAATTATACGGTGACCGTAGTAACATCAAATGGCACTTCCAATGGCAAACCATTCCAGCTTTTAAATGTTCAAAATCCGAATACAGGTGATGTCAATATGGTGAATGGTGCCATCGTGGTAGCGCCTCCGGGTGGTTACGTTCCTCCTATTTCAAACTTTTGGAGAAATACCTTTGATCCTGCTCAAGGCTTCCAATTGAATGATAATAATTTTGGGTCATCGACCGGAACCTTTACTATTGACTTTCGTGACAATTCAAATTTGATTGCCTCAGGCACGGGCACTTACGATAAGCCAAATAACTATATTGAGTTTACACTGGCTGGAATCCGATATGTCGGGATATGGACGCCCCGTAGTTCCTTCAATGATGGGTCTGACGATTACTGCGTCTACCACATGACGCTGATATCAACAGAGTCCGGCAAACAATTAGAACTAGCGGTAAATGTTTTTGGCCCTTGTCAATAAAATGCTGAAACGAATATTTCTTTTAAAGGTCGTCACTCTATTTTTGGTGACAGGCATATCTCAGGCACAATCGAAAAGAAAGGAAGCCTATGATTCACTTTTGATTGGTGACCGGATTACACCTGCAGTTTCTTCCGTCATGATGCCAAAGAGTTATACTGAGATTATACTTTCAAATTCATTGCTAACCACCAATTCGCTATTCAATTCAACTGGTCATACATTCGATCTGAATAGTCGTTATACCTATCTCATTAACACGTTGCAAGTAACTCATGGTGTTACATCATCCGGCCGCCTTAATGTGGGATTGGATTTATCGTACCGAACCGGTCGCGCAGATGCAGACCGTGAAAGTTCAGCGATGAAAGTGTTTGGCAATAGTAGTGAAGGATTAGTTGAATACGGTCGGGGCCTTACTTCGATTGGCTTTCGGGCCCGGTACGTTCCTACCCGAAACAGAAATTTCATTATTCAAAATACATTTCGGGTACCCATTAATGCGGGCAAAGCTGAAAACATTTTTCTTGGTGATAACCGATATGCCTTTAACACCCAATTCTTATACACGCAATTGCTGGGAAGAAAGGTTTTTCTATTCGGCCAAACTGATTTCCTGATTCGGTTTAAAGACAATCAATATAAAACTGATTTCACTTTACCCGTTAATGTGTATGCAACCTACCTTATCAATCATCATCTTTTTCCCTTTATCCAATTGGGGATGGTGAATTCATGGAGTAATGTTAATAGTCAATCGTTCGCTTATGGTGCAGGCCTGCAATATCAGTTCAACACCATGTTCAACATCAACTTTTTTTACAACGATGTCTTTGCCGGACAAAACAGCAATGGCTGGAATAGTTATAATCTTGGCATCCGAGTTGTGCTTTAATCTAAACCGAATTGAGTAACGAAACTAAAGAGAAACCTCTCTTTGTTATTGTTGTTCGTTAACCAACAATCAGACTATAGCATCCTTTCAGTTTGTCAATCAATTTCACCTAGCTAGCGCTGGTTACGCAAGTTGCAACAACAAAGGAAACTACCATCACTTAAACCCAATGTCTTTCATGCCTTGGAAACTAATGGTAACTGATTGCATAGGAGTCATGCCATCGAAAGTCATGTCTTGCTCTGCAATAAAATACTCCATACCGGCAAGTTCTTTTTTAGCCAGTATTCTTTTAAAGTCGATCGTGCCTTTACCTACAGGGGCAAATCGACCTTGGCTGTCCATGTCTTTAATATGCCAGATCTTAAATCTCCCTGGATATTTCTCGAAATAAGCTAGCGGGTCAGCACCGGCTTTGGTGATCCAATATAAATCGAGTTGAAAATTTACGTGAGCTGGGTCGGTATGTTCCAGAAAGTAATCCATTGGTGTGATGCCATTGGCATTAGGCTTGAATTCAAAATCGTGATTATGATAGAGCATTTTTATTCCAGCATCGGTGCATTTTTTTCCAACCATGTTCAACACCTCAGTTACAAATTCCACACTATCGCTCATGTACATCGATTTGGTTTCTTGATTAAACCGGAAGTGGCCCATCGGTGGAACAGGGATTACCAGATATTGAAAACCTGCAGCCTTCACATCAGCAATGATTTGATCCACATTGTCGAAAGTAATCTCGCTTTGGTGCGCGCTTAATGGATTAAATCCCAAGTCGTTGAGCTTCTTTTTAAAATCAGCTGGCGCCATTCCAAAATATTTTCCATCCTTATATCCTGCTGCCGCCTCAATATTTTTATAGCCAATGTCTGCTATTGCTTTAAGGGTAGAATCAGCATTTGACTTCATATTGTTGCGCACCGTGTATAATGTCATTCCGCCATACCGTTCATTAGGTTTATCACAAGAGAATAAAACGACAACAAAGACAAGGGCAATAATCGGAATGAAGTTTTTCATGGTTGAAGTTATTTTATAGATAAAGGTAAATAAATTTTAGTTGTTAGAAGCTTCCCATTATGCCGCACTACTTTGATAGAGCTCAATTGAATCTAACTCCTTAAATTTCAATTGCTCTTCTTCTTCAATATCAAAATCGTCTTGGAGTCCCAGCCAAAATTTGGCAGAATTTCCAAAGTATCGCGAAAGCCGAAGAGCCGTGTCGGCAGTTATTCTTCTATTTCCCTTTAAAATCTCCGATAAGCGCGACTGTGGTAGGCCAATATCCTTTGATAATTTATATGCACTTAGTCCTAAAGGAAGCAAGAACTCTTCATTTAGAACTTCTCCCGGGTGAATGTTTTTAAGTCTTTTCATTTGTTCATCTTTTTAATGATAGTCGGCAATCTCAACGTCCAAAGCATTTCCATTATTCCATTTGAATATTATGCGCCATTGATCATTGATCCTGATTGAGTAATAATCTTTTAAATTTCCCTTTAGCTTTTCAAGTCTGTTAGATGGAGGAACTTGTAAGTCCATTATATTCTGGGAGTTATTTAACATCCTCAATTTCCGTCTGCCAATTTCTTGTAATTCTGTCGAATACCCCTTTACTCGTTCTCCTTCCCATATTTTCTTGGTATCTTTGGAGCCAAAGGAAATTATCATAGTGTCATTACTTGCTACTTACGTTAAAAGTAAGCATTTAGTTCCAGATGTCAAAAAATTGGAAGAATAAGTCGATGAAGATCCTCAACTCAAAAAAGGTAATTACTAGCAGGGGTATCCACTAAAAAATAACCAAGCCGAACTCAATTATCCTATTTCTTATTCCTTCTCAAATAATAGAGCCCACCGAGAATAGATGTTGGCGCAAAGATTACAATCGCCATTAACTGAGTCCAATGACTGCCTTCTGCTTTAAAAAAAGAAAAGGTAGCGAAGCCAGCCAGTACAAAAGCTAAAATATAATTTAAGGTTAAATTTTTAGACTTGGCGATGAGTGGCACCACCAGTCCGCTTAAAAATGAAAAGGCAGTTCCATACACTGCGGTAATTAGTTGAAAATTCAGTGTTGCTTCTGCATGAGCGTTTTGCCCTGAAAGTTGAAACAACAAAAGCGAACCCACCACAAAAATTGCGTAGCCTACAATAACACTTAAAATTTTCTTAATCATATTTCTGTTTACTTGTTATTGGTTAGGCTGCCCTTTTTGTTAATGTTGGTGGCTGACCAAAATTAAATTATTTTTCTGGCTATCAATCAACTTCATTAACTGGTCGCAGGTCAGGCGACCCGCAACAGCGAAAGGGGCTAAAGGTAATTACCTTAATAATCGTACGACATTACTCGCTCATCTTCTTTCAGCATTTTGTTAAGGTGGTCTAGCTTTTTTTCTCTACCGAAGATTTCGTAAACCAAAATAAACTGGTTGCCCTCTTTTAACTCACGCTTTTTCTTAAAGCCTAACTTTAGCTTTTCTAGATTTTCATGTAAATGTTTTTCAAAATCGGAGTCAGTGCTGCTGATTTTATAGTTGCGCGACTGGTGCCAACGCTCCAATACGAGCTGAAATTTTTCCAACCCTGTTAACACAATCAGCACAACCACTGAACTTACGATAGCAATAAAATATTCACCAGCGCCTACGGCCATTCCCAATGCAGCCGAAATCCAAATCGTAGTAGCTGTGGTAATGCCGGTAATGGTCATGCCGTCTTTGAAGATAACACCTGCACCAAGAAATCCGACACCTGTCACAATTGTGGAGGCGATGCGATCGGGGCTAGCACCGCCCATGCTGATAGACAGTTCAGTAAAAATGGTAGAGCCAAGGCAAATCATGATCATGGTGCGAAGGCCAGCAGCTTTGCTTCGGTATTCCCTTTCTAAACCAATGGCAGTGCCTATCAAAAAAGAAAAAAGAAGCCGGAGCCCTATTTCTAAATCCATATCAAAGTCCATAGTCAACTTTCTTAGCTAGAAATGTAGAAAGATATTGTCTAAACAAAAAGCGGAAGATTTCTTATCCCGTTGTTATTGTTGGTCGTTGACCAACAATTGACTATTCTTTGCCAATCCTTTAAACTTGGTTCAATTCTTTCATTCACGCAGAGTTCCCGAAACGGGTAACTCTGCGTAGAAAAAGAAATTCTTAGTCTTTGCGGGTTAGGCAACCCACAACAACAAAAGGTTATCTCCCTACGAACACTCATCGCTTAAATTTAACACTTTGTTGTCATCTAAACTTGGCTCAATTCTTTCATTCGCGCAGAGTTCCCGAAACGGGTAACTCTGCGTAGAAAAAGAAAGGAGGAGTAGTTGTCATGTGTTGTAATTTGTCTAACCGTAAATAATCGCGAGTAAAAATGGAATCGTAATAATGATTGAAATAATTAAAGGTCTCCAAATTGGTTTTGTCCTGAATTTAGTTTCCTTTCCAACATATTTGTTCCAAAATAATTGTGTCAAAATTAACGCACCACCACCATTCAACCCAATTGTCAGTCCAGTGTTTGGCTGTGGAAGGAGATTCATAATGATTATCACAGCCGTTGTGTATATTATGCCAAATCCAATAACAATCCATTTGGCTTTTTTGTCAGTCAAATTAGATGCTAGAAGAACTGCACCAAAAATAACAGTAAAGAAAACAGAAAATCCCCAAACCGCTCTTGGTGAATAGAAAGGAGGAGCATCTAAGTCTGTAACTATATTCTTTGTCCATGAGTTTGTCTTTACAGGTTTGCTCTCTTGTTTTTGTACCTCAACGTTTTCTTGCATTTTGTCAATGGTTAAACTTGTCTTTAGTTACATTTTTTTGTCTCGGCAATACTGGCAACTTATCGTGGGCTGTTCAATAATCAATTACTATTTTTTCGCTTTCCAGATCAATTTGTTCATCAGCTTCAAAAACATGACTATAATGTGATTCGGTTCTAAGAATCATAGATATTGCGTGTACTTATAGATGTGATTTTTATTAGGCATTCAATATTCTTAATTGGTGTTAGCCTCACCCCTTCCAATCCACACCCGTATCTTTCCAACTTCGGGAGTTAGCAGAATCAATCACAGCTTCACATACCTTTTGTGTTTCAAGCGCATCCTGAAAAGTAGGGGCACACGGTTTTCCGGTTTCCAAACATTTTAAAAAGTCTGCAACCTGATGAATGAAACTATGTTCGTAGCCAATGCCCAAGCCCGGCACCCACCACTTATCCATATAGGGTTGGTCGCCATCGGTAACATGGATGGAGCGCCAGCCGCGCACAATCGAGTCATCGCGGTGATCGAAGTATTCAAGTCTGTTCAAGTCATGCAAGTCCCACCGAATGGAAGCATGCTCGCCATTAATCTCAAACGTATATAAGGCTTTGTGTCCGCGCGCATAGCGGGTAGATTCAAATAACCCTAACGATCCATTTTGAAAATGACAATGAAACAGACACGCATCATCAATACTTACTTTTTGCACTTTGCCTGTTAAAGTATGCATGCGATCTTTAATAAATGTTTCAGTCATGGCCGATACATCTTTGATGCCGCCATTTAACCACATGGCTGTATCAATACAATGCGCGAGTAAATCACCCGTTACACCGGAGCCCGCTACCTCAGCATCTAACCGCCAAAGTCCGGCACCCCCTTGCGGAAGATCGGCACTGATCGTCCAGTCCTGTAAAAAATTTGCACGGTAATGAAAAATCTTTCCAAGCTTTCCGGAATCAACAATTTGTTTGGCTAACGTAACTGCAGGAAGTCTTCTATAATTATACCACACGGTGTTGGGCACGTTTGCTTTTTTTATTGCGTCCACCATCTTCTGGCCTTCAGCCAAATTTCGGGACA
>Ga0154020_10001233_pt1 | contig 31734 bp, 27 predicted proteins | sample Klosneuvirus_201_FD_109709 | JGI IMG/M metagenome (GOLD analysis project Ga0154020, IMG submission 109709) | Active sludge microbial communities from wastewater, Klosterneuburg, Austria - Klosneuvirus_20160825_MG | ecosystem: Engineered > WWTP > Aerobic digester > Activated sludge | place...
ACTCGGAGAAGAAGCCCAGGCTGGCAGTGCCAATGCCCGCGGGCGTAACGCCGTTGACGCTTTAATCAACGCACGATTAGCCGGCACGGTGGATCACAACATCCTATCCCGACTTGGTGGGGCGATTCAGGACTCGAACGAAGAAGGTGCTTCGCTATCGACTGTACTGAAGAAGACCATCGGGACGGGTGTGTCCGGTTCGCAGGAAAAGCAACTGCTTGCCTCGTTCGAGGCTATGAAGCAAGCCCGGGCTGAGATCGAAAAGGCCCAACAGGAAGCCGGAGCGGATGGTGTGTCGCCAGAGCTGGATGCCGCCCTGGGCAAGCTGAAGGAAGAGCGAGAGAAGTTCAACGCGTACATTAACGCCGATCCGCAGAAAGAATTAAAGCAATCGCTAGATAAGCAAATCGCGGCAGAGGCTGCCGGCGTGAAGGATGGTGATGGTAGTGATAAGGAATTTGCCGGTACGCTTAACGCTCAACACATCACAATCAATGTACCCGACGGTAAGTTTGAAGGCACGAACGCGAAGTCCGTACCAACGCAGACTCGTAGAGGAAGTTAACTATGGCCGATAACGCTGTGATATTTTTCGGCGAGACCGCAGGTAAGGTGATCGCGGTAGACGATCCTGGCATGCCTGCGAATATGCAGGCAACCATCAAGGTCGATTCTCTACCGGCTTTCGAGACTTCGCGTGCGTTTATTACTCGCATCATCTTTAACGAGAAGCCGTCCATTAGCCTAATGAACACCGTAGGCGGTGCCGTGCACCTGTACGTGTTTGGCGATGACATCGGCGGACTCATGGTATCCGGGCTGGCATTCGACGCCGAATGCGATGGCGACAACAAAAAGCTAGGCATCGAAAACATCATCGAGTATTATCGCGAGAACAAGGTATCCAAACGCCGAGAGATCCTCTCTATCACCATCGGCGAGACGAACCTGCGAGGCTACCTAATTGGCATCAACGGTGAGTCACTGGACCCAAAGGTACGTATCTGGCAGTTCAATCTACAGTTCGCACTTATCCCTGATCCGCTGGACTTCGGCGAGGGAGGCGGCAGTGCCGCACCGGGCGGTGGTGTAGTAGCCAAGCCACCGTATGTCGGAGCTCCGGTCACGTCACCTGGACAGGGTGGTAACAACACCATGATCAATGACCCAATTAGCGGCAACTTTCCGCTTGCCGCCGCTGACTCTGTTCGCGACAGTGGCGGGTTCTCTCCAAGTCCGCTAGTACCGGTAACCGGAGCAATCGGGTATTCTGCGATTGGCACAGGTGCCTCGGTTAACTTAGCTCGGGGGTTCGCTACATGATCAACCACATTCGCTCGTACTTCGTCAATAGACTGATCGACCGGACGTTACCAGGCTCGGAACTGCAGGACGATGCATTCCAGCCGGTAACACAGCTACCCTGGTATCTTGTTGCCGTTCGCAATGTATTGTTTGGTCCTAATCCAGACTTTCACATGCTGAACTACCGTGCGGCTCAACTCGTACGCATCTGGCATACAACAGAGCTAAGTCCGCTCGTGACGCATCGAGACTCGCGGATCACCTACAACCCACTGGCTAACGCCTATAGCAGTCTGCAGATGTTCCAGCCGCAAGTTACAGTGTCTGGCAGCGGCACGGTCGGCCTAACAGGCATGGACAGCGAGCCAGACTGGCGGGGACGACTTCAGTCGCAATGGTCGTTTACCCTAGGCAGTGCTACGCAGATCACGATCGCGTATCCGGGTGGAAACGTGTGGGAGGTGGACGTCGAAGACTCGTCTGTGCGGCACTTCGCTATCCCAGGAACCGGGTTCAAGGCTACCTTGACCAACTTCGAGGTAGGCGATACCGCGACGATCAGGCTGCTGAGTCGACCGGTCGTCTCCGCCTCGCAGCTGGTGGAGCGGATATCTAATCTGTCGGAGGAAGTTCTGGCTCAGCTGTTTGGCATCGACACACCGCGGTACGACATGTATGAGTTGGTGGCGGCCAGGGACGTGTGGCTCAGGCAGCCGGAGCCGTTATTGCGACTAGGTGCCGCCGCCATGGCACTAGCGATTGCTACCGAGGAGGTTCGATGAGCGATGTATACCGTAGCGTCCACAAGTTAGAACTGCGATTCCCTAATCTCGGCGTGAACATGCCGGTGATTGCCGCGGAAACTTGCTTCGCCGAGAACCAGATACCGTCTGCCTCCGTCAATCTGGCTGTCGGCCGTACAAGTGACGGCGTGCCCGCTGCCGTGCACATGCAAGCCATACCGGATTATGAACCGGCAGAGCTGACACTACAGTCTCGCGGCCAATATGACGCCGATAACGATTGGCCGGAAGCTCCGGTCGTCATCTTCAAGGGACTCGTGGACAACCGATCCCCGCGGCGTGGTGCGTTCTCGGTGAACCTGATTCACTGGCTGCATAAGATGAATAACTCATCGGCCCTAGTGTCGACAAGTCACCCGGCAAACCCGGCTGATCTAACGTTTGCCGCGGTGCGTAATGCTCTTGCCGTCGGAGCCGGCGTTCAGGTAGCCCCGACGGTAACACTGTGGGGTGCGATCTCTCCGATCTCCAAGCTAGGAATCAACCCAGCCACTATCGCCGAGGATATCTGGGCGAACTGCTTTAAGCCCATCCTGTGTCAATTGGCATCGCAGCAGCACATGCTGTCGCAAAACGGTAATAATCCTTGTACCAATCTGTCAGACGGTATCAACACGCAAGCGCTTGACGCTCTGTCGCTAATAGACGGGCCGGCGGAAAACTGTAATCGTCCCTACGCTTGCTACGCCCCTAAGCTGACATTTGCAGCGACCGACGCCAGGAATCAGGCGGTAGCAGCGCTGTATAATTCGACCATCAAAGACACACTGGCTTCATACCTTAACACGACGCTATGGGCAAAGCTCGTTCATGTGCAGGCCCCCTCGGTAATGTGCAAAGTCATTCCGTTGGTGGAGCATGCTTTGTTTGCGCCTGTCGTAGACGGTTTCAGGGGTACCTACTGTAAAGTTATTGGGCGAAACGATATTCAGGACTACGCTTTGTCACTGTCGGCAACACAGCCGTTACGCGGTGTCGGAGTTACCGCAGGGAAAATGGGCAAGTCCGGTATAGAAAGCGAGGCGATACCGCCCATCATCGGTATCGGAGGCTGCTATGCTCCCGCCGACGCGGACGCTAACGGGATGATCCTGTTCGTCAACGCCCCTCGCTGGTTAGAGAACGTGGCGGCCGTGGACATCTCACCGATCAAGTCAACAAGGATCGGTCAGGTAGGATCTTCGGCATTTACGCCTACCGCAGCTCAGGCACTGCCCAACGCGGAAGACAAGTCACGGGCACAACTAACACGGGATGCGGTTGATCTGTTTCGTGAGTACGCTCGGCTAGTCTATATTGCAGAAAAGCTGCGAGGTCGTGCCGGTCAGATCATGGGTAAGCTACGGTTCGATATAGGTCCTGGCTCCAGCGTAAAGATTCAGAGTCAGGGCGATCCGTTCATCACAATAGAGCGGCAGGCTATCGACGAGGCAGTGGCTCGCGTGGTTAAGGTTGTATGCCGCATCTCCGTGGCACCGGCCCATGCCAGCACCACATTTGACCTAGTGTGCGTTCGGTCTAAAGACGAAAATGAGAAAGATTCATTCTCGATAGAAAAACATCCTCTATTCCAGACTCCATTCTATGGCGCCCCTATCACTGAAGCCCTTGAGTTCGGGCCGTGCTGTTAGCCCCACGAAATTGGAGCCCGAGTACGAACCTGCGTTCACCGCATGGCAAGCCAGCCCCTCTCCTCAGACCTCTGGAGAGTTGCTGAAGGCTATCCGGCCGGAGATCGATCGAGCCATCCACGTCTACACTGGCACCAAGGACCCGATCCTAGTCAGTAAGGCTAGGTCGATCGCCCTCGGCGCGTTGCCCAGGTACGATGCCAAGCAGTCGAAGCTTGGTACGTTCATGATGAACCAACTGCAATCGCTGAAGCGGGTGGCGCGACAACAACAGCAGATCGTAAACATACCGGAGCGAGTGCAGCTCGATAGCCAGGCTCTGAATCGCTCAACCGCAGAGCTGACGGAACAACTAGGCCGAGAACCATCAGCCGCGGAGCTGGCGAGACACAGCGGGTTATCGCTGAAACGCATTACCCACGTGCGTAAGTTTCGCTACCCGGTATCCGAGGGGCAAATGACCACCATCGGCGACGACGGCGAAGAATCGACACCCGGAGCTGTCTCCACCGGCGAACAGTCCAAGGTGTGGCGTGAGATCGTTTACCTGGACGCCGATCCGATATCCCAGAAGATTCTGGAATGGTCGTTCGGCATGCACGGCTCTCCCGTTCTGTCCAACCAAGCTATCGCAATTAAGTTACGGCTGAGTCCAGGGGCTGTGTCCCAACGGAAGGCCAACATCCAGCGGATGCTGGATAGCGAGCAGGAGGTTTCCCCTTATGGCTAAGTCCTATGTTGAAATCGGTAAGCGGTTCTCTGCGATCCTGAAGTACTTCCGGGATCTGGCGGAGTCGAACGTCAAGCTCGGTAAGAATCAAGGCCCGAAGACCATTGACCTAGATCTCAACGGGTGGTCGGGCTCCAGCTTTGACTCAGCAACGCTGTACAAGCTCTACTCGCGAGAGGAACACGCTGCTGAGATGCAGCGAGTAATCAGCAGCCCAGAGTCCTCTGGTGTCGTTGGTGACCTAGTAGCTTTGCAGATGCAGGCAGACTTCCTGGCCGGCGCGGAGCGAGCCCACTACGCCCGAGGTTGTTCTTATGTTCGTGCACGGCTGCATGCCGCAGCCCGGAAGCAAGGGCACCAAGACCCCCAGGGCGTGCTGGAGAAGGGCGTTCGTGGTACCGTGACCGCCGTCTTGGCTAAAGCGAAGGCAGGAGCATAACGATGACAACAGTAGCGGATTTCGTGGGACGGAGAATCGATCTATCGTTATTCAGCAACGTGCCCACGGTAGAGAACGACAATCGGTTGCTCGTGCACGCCATGAGCGTAAACGGCGTGGCCACCGTCTGCACCGGCGTACAAAAGCTGGCCCAGCGAGTGCTGATGCGGTTGTTTACGGTAAAAGGCTCACGAAGATATCAGCCCGATGAGGGTTGCCTGTTTATGGCCGACGCCGCCAAGGGTGTCTTCCGGTCCACGGCGAACGTGGTTGCCTCATTCGCCGCGGCACGTACAGATATCTTGATCCAGTTCGCGGCGGAGCGATACGACACAGATCCACTAGATGAAGTGCTCGTGGATCTGCGGCTCGATAACGTACTGCTTGCCCTCGACGGTGTAGCCATTACCGTTAGAATTACCACGGCCGCGGGGTCAACCCGCAAGCTAATCGCACCCTTACCCATCGTGATCTAATGCCCGCAATAGATAACCTGTCCGCTGAAGCTGTCGAACAACGCAAACTGTTCTTTGCGCAGGTAGTGCAAGAGCTACGGCCGTCTGCCGATACACGGCTTGGTCCGCTGCTGGACCTGGTCATCCTACCCATGGCAACGCTCGATGCGTATCGGCGTGCCGAGATGGAAGTAGAACGAGTGGGGCTATCACTTAAGCTACTCCAGGACAATCCCGAAGCGGCCACGACCGAGGTCGCCGACCGGGTGCTTGCCAACTACATGCTAACGCGTAAGCAGGGCGGATACGCCTACGGTGATGTGCTAATTATCGTCGACGAACCGGTCACGACCTCGGTCCCGGCAGGAGCCTTGTTTTCGGCGAACGGATTGCAGTTTCAGGCAACCGAGGCCTTCATCGCCATACCTACCGGATCGGCTGCAGTGAATTCGGCAGAGCAGGTACTGGCAGCCCGCGGTGATGGAAGCTATTCGTTTCTCATCCGCGTCACCTGCGTAGACGCCGGAGTCGCCGGACAATTGAAAAAGGATACATTGCTTACTCCGGCGTTCGGTATCGTTGGGTTCTTAAAGGCGTTCACCGCCCAGGACTTCGTGGGCGGGCTGGACGTTGAGTCCAATTCGGAAGCCATCGCAAGACTGGCCTACGGGATCAGCGCCAAGGCGGCCTCCAGTCGTGCTGCGATGATGGCTGCCATTTTGGATGAGCCTGAATTCAGCGACATCATCTCATCGTCGATCATCGGGTACGGAGACGCAGAACAACGACGTGATCGTCACTCGATCCTACCGTTCGCCCTGGGCAGCCGTACCGATTGGTACATTCGTTCGCAACTGTTACCGGCTTATGCAGGTAGCACCCGTGAAGCAACCCTCGTTCAGAAGCTGGAGAGCGGGTTTGGGGTATGGCAGATGACTTTTGGACGGGATGACTACCCTGGAATGTACGACGTAACACAGATTACCGGCGTGGATCTGCAGGAGACCTCGACATCGTACGAGATCGTGGAAGACATTCGCGGCAAGGATATGACCGCTATCCCGGGAGAGTTATTACCCGACGTAACCACGGTGCCGGAAGCTGCGTTCACCCGATTCCAAACAGCAACTCTCCGGTTTGCGGATACAAGAACGCCTGTGGCCCTGCTGGATGTCGGGGCCAAGAAGGACTACGCGGTAACCGTACGGTACATGCCGCTCATGGCTGAGCTACAATCGTACGCCGCCTCTCGGCACTTCCGGCACCACGGCGGCGATCTATTGGTCAAGGCTCCAGTACCGTGCTTCGTCTCGTTGTCACTCCAGCTGTTCGGTAGGGCTGGAGTAGCCCTACCCAACGCGGACAGTATTAAGAACGCGTTAGCGACCTACGTAAATCAGCTAGGATTCGCCGGGCGGATACACGCATCCGCCTTAACCGATATCGTTCGTAATTACCTTAGTGCCCAGACGCACGTATCCTCCATCGACATGGCCGGTACAATCCTCTATCCGGACGGAACTACAAAAATCCTCCGGGCAGTAGACCAGCTAGTCATTCCGGAGTACCCTGATCTTATGGTGACGCAGCGAACGGTTGCGTTCATTCTCGACCCGAGAGATATTCACATCACGGGCGCCACGGTGGCTGTTCCGACGTTGTGAGCCTATTAATCGTTAATAGAAAGTGGTGTATCAATGGCTACGGTAATTTTGGAAATTGAAGGTACTTCGTTGGCTGACGTACTGGCGGCTATCCCCGCTGAGCAGGGTGGCTTGAAAGATGCTCCTGCCCCTATGGACGCAGCTTCGCTCCTGGCCCTGCATGGGGATACCTTCAGCGTGGACGCCCGGGCTGCCGGGCTACTGGACTATGTCCCCGACCTCGGTGCTCTTACGGACCTGGTCACTCGGCTCAACCCGCAGACCATCACCGAGCTGCTCAATGCTCTGTCCGATTTCCGCACGGCAGCCAACCTGCGTGAGGAGATCGTCAAAGCAATGCACATCGCCACGGTCTTGGTGAAGCTGACATCGACCGATCTGGACGATCAAGCCGTGCTGGTGATTCAGAAGATCCTGGATACGCCGTTCGTGCTGGATGTGTTCATCAATCTGGTACAGCGTCTGCTGGGTAGTCCGTCCGCATCCGCGGCAAGCCTCATTACGGAAGAAGACGCGGTTATGAAGGCGAGCGCTATCAGCATTCCTGTGATGCTGGGAGTGGCTCAACTGTTGGCGGCGATCATTCGCACACTCATTCACAGCAAGGAGTAAGTTCATGGAGGACGATCTTGTATTTCGATGCCCGCAGGTAATCCGAGGAGCTGGTTACCTGTCCGCCGCGGCCTTGGGTGAACTGGTAGACTGGGGTCTCCGCAATAACCACATTGCGGACATCCATAAGTTCACGAAGGGAGAGGGCCAGCGGATTGCGGTACTCGATACCGGAGCCCCTCAGCACAAGGACATAGGTGAGTTGGCCTTCGCCCTCAACACCACCGGCTGCGATAGCGTTTACGACAAAGACGGACACTCTACGCACGTTCACGGCATCATCCGAGCACGTGCGAATGGGTTTGGGGTACAAGGAGTTGCTCCGGATGCGGAGGTCGGCAGCATCCGTGTGTTGGACGACGACGGCGATGGAAAGAACTCGTGGATCGCGAAAGGCATCGATCTAGCCCTCGAACAGAACGTGTCGCTGATCAATATCTCGATCGGCGGCAGCTATTCTGCTTCGATCGAAGCTGCGATTAAACGATGCGTGGCGGCCAACGTTATTGTGGTTTGTGCTGCCGGTAATAACGGGTACACCGAAGGTAAGAACACCGTCGATTACCCGGCTAAGCTGGATACTGTGCTGGCAATTGCCAGCTATGACAAGCGTGGACAGATATCGGATTTTTCGTCCGCCGGTCCGGAGGTAGACTTTGCCTTTCCCGGCGAAGATATTCTGTCCACATGGCTGAATAATGGATACCGTAAGTTATCCGGTACTTCGATGGCTTCGCCGTTTGCAACCGCTACGTGTGCCCTGATCCGAGCCTATTTGTGCAAGGTGGGCTCAGCAAACTGTCCCAAGACGGCAACGGACATGCGTACGCTGCTGATGAAGTACAGTAAGAATCGCGGAGCTCCTGCCTCTGATCAACGCTGGGGCTGGGGCAACGTTGCGTTGGATCAGTTATTCAAAGGGGAAGGCACAACGCCGCCTCCGCCTCCACCTCCTGCGGCTACCGTCAGCGAGCCCGCGGCAAAGGTCATCAAGTGGGGCAACGTCACCATCCACTGGCCAGTGACGGTCAGTGGTAAGACAGGGCTCTTCATCGAATCAGGAGGTGTAGAATGAGTTGGATTGACATTGTGACCATCTGCGTTGTTCTGTGGACTATCGGAGAGTGGGGACCCGCCGGGAAACCCAATCTGAGAACTTCCCTCTGGAACAGCCTATTTCCGAAAGAGACACCCGTCATGCCTTCTTCACCTTCCGTAACCCCACCTGCCGTGCAACCCCCGGCTACGCCCACTCCAGCACCCACTCCGGTGGATGTCAAAGCTGCTAAGCTGGTACAAACCAAGGACCTGTTGCTCCAGGCGGGCCGTCTGTTGCTCGATACGGGCAACTCCGACGAAGCTGCCAAGGTGTTCGAGCTGCTCGTCGAAATTTCTGCCGGAGGTGACGAATGAATCGACGATTCCTAGTATCACTCACTGTGTGTATCGCACTGCTGGCTGTCCGAACGCTGGATGGCAAGCTACCCTGGCCGGTATTGCCGTTTGCTCCGACCGGCTCGCTGCGCGTACTGATTATCGACGACCCACACGCCGCCGACCCGTTACCGGAGTCGCAGCGGCAGATTTTCTACAGCAGTGAACTGGATGCTCACGTCAAGAAACTTGGCGGTGTCATCCATCCAATCCCAGTGGGTACGGATTTGTCCACGGCAGGCAAGGAATGGCAGGACATGTACAACCGGCCGCGGAAAGGCATGCCTGCACTTATCGTAGCCCGCGGCCCGACCGTAACTTACGACGATAAGTTGCCACTGACGCTTGAAGAAACTCTTAAACTGATCAAATGAGGTAAGCATGGTCGCGATCTATGACGAATCGAACTACCACCTACTCCTGCCTAACGACGATGGTATCGTTGCGGCAGAGCAGGGTGGCGGCTACCGCCGTTACTGTGGGTTTCAGCCGCGTCCGGCCGGTCGGCAGCTCCGCGGGGCCAGGAAGTCTTCGGTGAAGGTTATTCCTCGGTCCAAGTGGCCGGAGATTATCGCCGAGATGGAACGGACCAAGACTCGCCTGTCCGACTTCTACACGGCGGCCGGCTGCCCTGTGTTGGACCAGGATGGGTTCGGGTGGTGTTTTCCCGGCGAAACCAGGATACGCATGGCGGATGGAACCAACAAGCCGATCAAGGATATTAAAGTTCTTGATAAGGTTTTGACGGCCGAGGGGAATATTAAAACTGTTTTCCAGGTTATTGTGCACAAGCACTCGCATCCGATCTACAACCTCAGGGTGTGGGGGCATGGCCACCTGCGAGCGACAGGAGCTCACCCAATCCTGACGCAACGAGGTTACGTAGAGTTAAAGAATATCCAGATCGGTGACCGAGTAGCTATCCCGAGATACGCTCCGCAAACGTCTACCTGGATTGACACGAGTAAATACGTCGCCGCGAGGGTGTACTCGCAAAAGAAATCTACTAGACGGCTGGGCCTTCCAGGAAAGCGGGCTGTAGATATATGCGTGCACACCATCCCGGATATCCTGCATCTCACCAAGGAGTTTGGCAGGCTGCTAGGATTTTTTCTAGCCGAAGGGCATACCGACAGCGGAAAAGTCGTGTTTACTTTCAATGCGAGCGAGCGAGATACGTTTGCGGCAGAGGTAGTATCCCATTTCAAGTTGCTAGACGTTGACGCAAAACTAGCCCTCAAAAAGGACAATACTGCCCAGGTTACTGTCTACGGCGTGCAGTGGGCAAAGTTGTTCGAAGGTCTATGCGGACGGTTGTCACACGGAAAGGTACTCGCCGCCGATTTGGCCGGCGGACCCACGCCTTTTCTGGAAGGAGTTCTAAGTGCTTGGCTGGACGGAGATCGCACGAAGGAAACTGCGGGCCAAACTGTATCTCACGATTTGGCACTAAACATGTTCGATATCGCAAATGCGTTAGGACTATGTCCGGTCATACAGCGGAAGCCGGCACGAACCAGCATAGGAAAGAACGGTAAGGAGGTGCTTCACCGAGAGTCTTGGGTGGTTGGGTGGAGTGATAGCGGACAAAGAAACCACGGTACGGAGCTGACTGAAACCCATACGTGGCGTACTGTCCGTGAATTGCCAACTACGGAAGCCTACGACGATTGGGTGTTCAACCTTGAGGTCGAAGACGATCACTCGTACGTTGCCGAAGGAATTGGAGTGCATAATTGTCACGCCTACTCGGCTACCGATGCACTGTACGCCTTGCGTGCCGTCAGCCGTCAGTCACTGGTGGATCTGTCTCCGGCTTCCGTGGCCGGACCAGTCACAAACTGGCGAAACCAGGGTGCTTGGATCGGGGATGACTTGGCCTCCATCATGGAGATCGGTTGTGCCACCCGCGAGTATGTGCCAGACTTCTGTACCAACCCGGCCAAGTGCAAGGATGGATGGAAAGACAACGCACGGCTGCACCGGGCCACGGACTGTTTTGATCTGGAGACGCGTAACTTCGACGAGGTTATGACGTACTTGCTCTGCCGGTTGCCGCTCTGCGTAGGCTACAACTGGTGGGGTCATGCCGTTACATTGCTCGACCCGGTGCACATAAACGGACGCTTTGGTGTTCGACTTTTGAACAGCTGGGGCCTACAATGGGGTGAGAACGGTTTAGGAGTTCTGATGGAAGGCAAGGGCACGCCGGACGAGTCGTATGCTCCGCTGGCGACGCCATTGCTGACCAGTTCCATGAAACGATACGCCGATCGCAACATCTTCTCGGTGTCGCTCTAGTAAGGAGTCAAGTGTATGAAAAGTTTTGTCGCAACCACAATGCTGTCGATGACGCTGGTAGCCCGCGTAGCTGTCTGGTGGCAGCCGGTCCCCGTACAGGTGCAGGCTACCATCCCGCGATACTATCCGGTACAGCGATTTGCTGCACCGATCCAGCAGTACGCGGAACCAGCGGAACGGGTGATTAAGGTTGAAAAACCAGCTGTCGCCGAAAAACCAGTCGAGTCGTCCGCCCCGGAAGGCAGTAAAGCAGCGGCATCGCCGCTTGCCCGAGAGGCCTTGCAGGCGGTGAAATCCCGCGTGTCTGTCGTGATCTACGGGTACGACGGCTGCGGACCTTGCCTACGCCTCCACAAGCGACTAGAAGACGAGCTCGCCCCGCGGGGTTGGGACGTCGGCAGGGGCGAGATTAAGTACGTGACGATCGCAAAGCCGCGGCCCGGGCGGGTGTATCCTCGTGTCGTGTGTTTTGTGGATGATGAGCCGGTGGAAGAAATCGCCGCCGCCGGTAACGCAACTTCGCTGGACGTGACATCGCTTTACCTGCGTCACTTCAATGCGATCGATGATCGGCCAAATGCGAAAGCAAAGCTTAGCAGTGATGGCAAACTTAGCGGCATGGTCGCCCGGGGCGTCTGTTCCTGCGGGTTAGCCTGCGATTGCGTAGATTGCCAATGCCATACCCGTCAACAAGTGTCCACCGCCACTGCATCCGCAGATAGTTACACGACGTATCTGTACACAGTCCGCCATGCAGGTCGGCGCGTGTTCGGTGGCTGGCGTTAAGCCGGCCGCTGGGGAGTAGCCACCGTGGTATATTACTGCGGTGGCTTTTTTTATTGGTACATGGGAAAATCGTCGGTGCCATACGAGTAGGTAAGCACCCGGAGCTAGCTCCATGAGTTTTTTGGATCGAAATGACACACGGTATCACTTCGCCGAGAAGCTGCTCGGGTACAGCGGTACCTTCTGGAGCATGTATGGCGACACGGAAACGCCCACAGCCATTCTGAGTGCAATAGAGATGGCGGAGTGGCAGTTGCTCCAGGATCAGGCTGAATTGCTCGACTGTGCCACCTATAACCGGGTACCAACGTATCACCACGAACGCTGGTACCCCATTGTCGTGCGTGAATCGGTCATTACCAATCACATCCTGCAATTCGGCGAGGGGGCTGTATTCGGGCCGCAGCCATTGACTGGTAAGGTCTACCGACTGGGTGTACCTGACGTGCCGCCGCTGATCCGGCTGGCCATACCGGCTGACGTGGTGCACCTCCCGATCATTTCCTCCGGTATCACCACCGCCGAGGTCTCCTGGTTCGAGGGCATCGACTACACGGTAAGGCCTGGAGTCTTAGAACTCACGCATAATCCGTTTGCTTACGACTTTCCTATCCGGGACATCTACGCAGATGGATCGCTCGTGGACCGGGAGCTAACCCTCTGGGTGCATCAGGCAGTCATTGATCGTCGTTTCGTATCAGATCACTTTGGGTTTCTATTTGAGCTTGATGAGCCTTCCTCACCAGGGCTGAACAAGATCGTGGAGGCCATCTACGAGGCCGACGGGAAAGGAACAACAGACGCGGACTTAAAGAAGCTTGTCGAGGGAGCCACGGGGATTCGATTCGCCGCGGGCAATGAAACGGTGGTCTCGATCCGCACCACAACCTCCGACCTGTGCATTGTCACAGACAAGGAGGTTTATCTATTTCACCCGACGGCAACTGCCGCAGTCGCGGTAGGAGATCAGCTGTTAGAAGGTCAGGAACTGGTAACCGCTGCTAGGTTCTACGATTTAGCCCGCGGAGAAGTCCCCGCCGCCCTCCACGGTATCGCGATCGAGCAGGACATGCTGTCCGAGGCCTACGTCGACGGTCTATTGTTCGAGAACCAGCTCAAGGACGTGTTGGTAGAAACCGTAAACGACCGAACAAAACTAAGCTTTGAACTAGGCGGCTTCGAGAAGGACGTCCAGTTGTTTTGGAATGAGGTTCACGACCGCGGCGTAACGATAGATCAGACACTGGCCAATTTGTTAGACAAAAGAACATCGCCCGTTGGCGAGCCGACCGCAGGCAGTCTGCCTGTTACGCTTAACCCGCTGCAGTTCCTGATCGAGAACGTCTTGCGGTTTTCGGCTTTCGTCCTGACGATTAACGTGACCATGGCTCGGAGGGGTGCTGGCATCCAGCACCTACGTCTGCTGCGACGGTTGCTGCCGCCCTGGTACATGGTCATCGTGATATTCGAGGTCCAGCTTAACGAGGAAGTGATTACAATAAACGAACCCGGAACTGATGAGCGTCCGGGCGGCAGTGACTCCCTAGACGGCACCTACGGTAGTGACCCGCTCTTCGAATACATTGACCCGACCGTGATGGTGCAGGATCAAATATCCGCCTCTTACTCCAGCTTTACTTGCAAATAATATGAACGAAAAAATCTCACACTCAGTCGGCAAAGGTTACGGTCGAGGCTACTACGTCACGCCGGGCGGGCACACGCGATTCCGTGGACAGCGGGACGACGTATTCGTACCAGGACGCTGGGAGGCCAAGACGGGCTGGAATCACAACGACATCCTGTATACGTGGGCGGGGTTAGTTCAACGCGCCCTGCGTAACGTTAAGGACGGTACGCCTTACTACATCAACGGGGCGTACATCGAGTTTGATAATAGCGGTGATCCCGTCGACCCGCTGCCGACGGTGTCGCGGGCAGATGGACTCAGCTACTACGACTCGCTGCCAGTTACTCGCGATTTCTTACGCGTGCCGATTACCGCAACGAACGAACTGTCCACGGACGAAGACCTATATCCCGACGGGAATGTGGCTACCTTCTTCGTGCAGACAGCCGGGACGCTAGGCTTTAAGCAAGGACTCACCTTCTCCGACGCGGCAGGTAGTATCGTGTACGGAGCGGCGCTGGTCGCCATTCGCGATCAGGGTGATCAGTCCCGCGATATTATCTTCAACCGGCTTTACCTGCCGGCTGACGAACAGCTTCCTAAGTTACTGGGCAAGCAAATCAGCCTGCAAATGCGGCTGCAGTTTGAGTAAGCCTATTAACCGTTAATAGAAATGGAGTTTCTGCCGTGGGTAATACGTACATCAGTAATATCAACCTGTTTCGCGACGGGGAGAATGTAGATCAGAAGACGATGAATCCGCGGATGCGGGCTCTGATCAACAACATCGACTTCATCAAGCAGCGGCTTGACGAGGCCGCCCTGTCTCGGGCGTGCTTCCTGTCTGATGTGACCTGCGAGGAGACACTCAACGTAGGTCAGCCTGCGTTCTACAATCAAGCCACGCAGCAGTACGAGCAGGCAATCGCTGAAACGATCACGACGGATGCAGGCGGAGTAGTATCTGCCGCGGCCAACGTGGTCGGGCTGTGTTACACCAAGGTTAACTCGACCAAATGTACGCTGCTTATCGCAGGCACAGCTCAGCTGTCCTTAGATGCTGCTGTGACGGGTGACGTAGAGGACGGCGAGTATTACCTTAGTGGTAGTACCGCCGGGATGCTTGTACAGGCTCCAGCAGCTATAGCTGTCCCAGTAGCGCAGAAGTGCGGCGAAGACGTGATCGTCAGCACCAACTTCGCTGATGTGTTTGCCCGGCACCAGCACCTGAAATACTCGTTGCTCTGCGCTCCGGCCGGAGAGGCGGAGATAATCGACGACTACTGGGAGATCACCGGCCCTGACGACGAGGCGGAGGGCTGGCTACCTGCTGACAACGTTGTATTCGGCGACAAAGCTCCCGCAGGTGCCAAGTTCGGCTACAACCTCGCGGTTAGCGGCCTAGGCTCGGTGTGGCCTCCAGTACCGACGGACAGCGTATTTCTGGAGTGGCACAAGGGAGACGGTACCGGCGGATATGCGGTGCCTCTGGGCGACCTAGGTTTGTGCATTATCGACCGCCACGGCATCTGGTGGATGAGCGACTGCCTCGGTGACGTACCGTGGCTGGAAGACTACGGAGCCACGACTACCACGACCACCACGACAGCGTCCCCGGTATGTCCACGCTTCGAAACCATGCAACTGTTTCTGTACTTCACCCACCTGGCGTTTCAGACAGATGTCTCCGCGGTATTAAGCCTCCAGTCGACCTCACCGATGCTTCGCATCACCTGCGTGGATGATGGCTTGCCGGCGACCACAGGCCACTTGCAGATCAGCCTGGACCTGTCCCTGGCTATTAGTTCCGACACGACGACCGGCGGGCTGGCGATCAAGGGACTCGACGATGACGGCCACCTACTGCGAGGTCCTGTGGTGGAAGGCGTTAAATCAGCCAACTCCTCGCTGGTGGTGGCCGGTACGCACAGCTTGGCCGACGGATTCCAGGGAGGATTGTTGACGCTGACCGCGTTGTTGAATCCGCTGGATGCCGAACTGTCAGTGCAGAACATTCAACTGGAGCAGGTGCGGGAAGAATCGCCGAAGAACGTCATGGCACTGATGTTTCCGATCGACATGGACAGTGCATTCTCCGGTGAGATTCACATCCCTGCCGGGCTAAGCACAGGTGTCATCTCGGTCGGGCTTCGCTTCTGGCTGTTAGGCGATACAGCCGGTACGCTCCCGGATTTAGAATTGCTAGTTCGTACGCTACCCACTCCGACCGACGGCGCCACGGATCTTCCCGACGATACGGCAGATGTCCCTGTCCTTATCGACACGGCTGCCGCAGTCGGAACCTACCAATACGTGGAACGAACCAGCGAGGCCGTTAGCGTCGCAGCTGGGGATACCATTCAGTTCCAGCTTATCCGTACCGCGGCAACGAATGACGGTTATGCCGGTAACGTTTACGTTATGAAGATGCTTGGCGTCGTATTAGGAATCACAAATGGCTAAGTTACTGCGTAACCTGGAGTTTGCCGATCACAATTCAGTACGGCGTTACCCGCTGGCTGGGACCGTGACGGCCAAGGATGTATCCGGCACGTTCTCGCTGCCGGATGACTTCCTGGTTGGGCTATCGTTACCGGTTAACTGGCGAATGAACGTTCAGCCACAACGATTCCTGATTAATCGGGTGACTCACTCGCCGGCAGGTATCACCTTATTCTTCGGTTATCATAACGGAACAAGCATCCAGCCGGTGGCCAAGACCGTAGTGCCCAACACTGATTCGCTGCAGCAGTATAAGCAGCTACCGGTGGTCGGTCTTGGAGAGTTTGGCGATAGCCGCGGGACGCTGATGATTGCGACCCTGAAATCTTTACGCGACCAACCCGTGGGTGATTTTGCGTTTGATCTGGCCGGCGCGGCGATTGAGCCGGACTGCGTACGTCCTGACATTCGGAACGTGTCCGGTATGCGCATCAGCAGCGGGAACAACACCAGTGAGTTGATGACCGGAGTTATCCGGATGGCTGCCGGTCGAAACCTTCGGCTAACGGCCGAGCTGGTGGATACTGGCGAATGGCGAGTGACCCTTGATGCCATCTCGGGTATCGGACTAACCGAGGCCTGCGTCTGTTATACTGACTTACCGCCGATCACCAATATCGGCGGGCAGCCGCCGGTGGGCGGACGTATTGATTTTATCGGTAACGACTGCGTGGATATCGTTGCAGCTAACTCTGCAATCGCGATCAACGACAAGTGCTCGCAAGTGTGCTGCGGACCGGATGAGCTGCTAAAGCTAACCTCTACGCTTGAAACATTCGGCCCACGGCTATCGACGGTGGAGAACAATCTGAGCAAACTAGATGCGTTAATCACTCAGATCAATTCTATGTTTCTTACCTCAAGCCTCGGTGACCGCGGCTGTCAGGCGCCCTGATAATGACTCAACCCGTGGACCAGATTTCAGTCGATCAGAAAAGCGGCGGAAATTATCCCCTAGTAATCGCAGAGTCAAACATAGATCAGCTACTTGCTGATCTGTTTCTCTATTACGAGGATGAGACATGCCAGTTTACGCCGCCATTCCGTGTGGATTGGCTGGGCGGCTTCGGTACGGCCGCCCCGATTGGGCCTGCAGCAACGCACGCCAGAGATGTCATCATTAAGGATGCCGAGAACGTCATCGTATTCAACAGCGGTACGGCCGACTTCACTTCGCACATCTGGGAAACCGGTTTGCGGGTACTGGAGTGGCAGAAGAACAATGATATCCTCCGTGTGGTTCAGTACGACCATGATCCAGCTAGCTGGAGTAGCTCGTTCTACCCAGATAACGCTGAGATCGACCCGCGATGCCTACTTCAACGCACGCGGCGGGTGGACTCACTAATTGTCGAAACGGCTACCGGGGATGTGGTGATCGACGGTGACGCGACGGTGACGTTAACGGAAGGTTACAACGTAGCGTTGTCCGCGACAGACCTGACTGGGGGTGACGGAGGCCTGCGTCAATCACAAATTCTCTGCGAAGTCATTCCTGGAGCCGGCATAGGGCTGTACCCGGGCTGTAATCCAGTGGAGGAGCTAAGGGAACTCGGAGACGTACAGGCTAACCTAATGGGGTCAGTGGGCCTGCAGTTGGATCAGTGTTATCGACAAGAACTGGTGGTCGACAGCGTCGAAGATGGCGTTGTGACAATCGATGCGGGCAAGATTAAGCTGTCGCAGGTATGTTCGCCGTGTGCGAGATGCGAGGACTTCTTTGCGGTCTACGAAGCCTTGCGACGTCTTCATATACGCACGAACGCTGCCGGTAGGCGTATCAACGCTATCCATGCAGCCACACAGACCTCGATCTCGCGATGGCAGACGAGCTCCGAGTGTCGCACCGGGTCCACGCTGCGGCTGATCGTAATGCCTATTGGCGGCTGTCGCGTAGCCGTTGGTGCTGCGATCTGCAATAACACAGAGAATGCGTTACGGAACGCATCCATCACGCTTACGCTAACGGCTCGCCCGTCGGGTGCTAAGTTGTGCATCGAGTGTCGTTCCGTATTTCGCAAGGGCAATTACGACGGCACCGACGAGATTCCAACCTCCCAGTGGCAGCCTTATCGGCTTAAGACGCTTGATCCGTATAAGGCGGAGTTCGACTGTATCAGCCCGGGAGACATGGGGACGGTAGTCTTCCAGTTAAAGTTCGACGGTGCTGAGGACGGCGATCAGGTCTCTATAACGGCCACCGCCGCCGGCATCGAGGCTAGCCCGGTATCTCGCAGCGTTCAGCTGGTTTGTAGCGATGCGAAGAACCCCGGCTGCTGCGAAGCCACCACGACTACAACCACGGCCCGGCCTCCGCGAGTTGGAACAACCACGACCACAACTACCGCGGCGTCGTACCCCACGGGAACCATTGCGACCATCAAGAAATACCAAAACGGCTCTCTGATTGTGGTACTGGCGGCAGGCAGCCGTCACAGCATGGTAGCGGGCAACCAAGTTACCATCTCAGGTACCTCGGAGGGCGCGTATAACACCACGTTCACTGTAATTCGCTCCTTGACCTACAAGAGTTGGGTGATGAGCGGTGCTTGGGTGAGTAACTCTACCGGCGGTACCTTCTCGCACACTGCAACTCCGCCAGTGACGCCAACGGGCACGATCAATCTTATTGTTCCGGATACGTTTGCACAGAGCGTTGTTACACTGAACACCGGTGTCCATCACAGCCTGGTTCCTCGCGATACGGTGACAATCACGGGTAACTCCGTGGGTATCTATAACGGCACCTTCACAGTCACTGGAAGTGCCAACACGGGCTCGTTCCGCATAGATCGGCCCGGTGCCGGCTATGGATATGGCGGTACGTATACCCGTGGTCCTGCAGTCCCGCCAGACCCGTATCCAGATCCAACACCAGATCCCGATCCGGTTCCAGATCCGCCGCCTAATCCTAACCCAGATCCAGACCCTGGCTCCGGTACAGAGTACTCGGCTGTGTTCTATACGAACGGAGCGCTGCTGCAGGTCGCCACACTCACGCCGAATAGTTACGTAGCTGGTGACCGAATTAGGATGTCTGGGCTTGCATGGAGCGCTGTGGCGTACGTGGTCGAGAAGCTGTCTGACTACAATCTGCTGGTAAACCTTGCGGCTAGTAACAGACCCAACAGCGGGACAGCTACCGTCAAGGGATTCCAACGGCAGTACGGCACCATCGTGTCCTACGAGCAGTACGGTAGCAACAAGCTGCTCGTCAATGTTCACCCAATGTTTACAGGAGTCGCTGGCGGCTATGACCTGTACTCCTCCTACGGCCCCGGGTTCCCGCTACAGGTGAAGGTCACCGAAAGTAGCTATTCCGGCTATAACGGAACCTTCACGCTGCTGAACGGTCCGGATGGTGTCTACACGGCTGCCGATAACAAGTTTCTGCTGGACGTCAGCTACAGCGGAGCTGCTACCGGCGGTACTTATAAGGAATGGACAAATCCTGATCCGTGTTACACCGCCAATATCATCGACGTCACACGGTTTACCGGTACTACATTACGAGTGAAACTGGTTACGCCAGATCCGCAATCGTACGTCGTCGGCTCTGCGGTATGTTTGCGTGGTTGCACCGTGAGTGGCTACAACAATGTCATTGGTTACGTTACACACGTCCAAGTATCCGGGTCTGGATTAACGTTAGGCGTCGACATACCGTACACGGCCGACGCTGGCGCGGGCGGTATCTGTATTAGGTTAGACTAGACTCGGCACGAAAGACGGAGCTATCAATGGCTGTACGAAATTTGAATTGGTACAACTCGAACGCGCAGCGAAGCTGGCCTCTCGAAGAGACTAGTAGTTTACTGGACGACGTCGGTCACAAACTGCCCGACAACGTCATAGTTGATCTGCACATGCGGTTTCCTAGTGAGCTAGGGATGCGGGCTTTCATCAGCGCCGTAACCCTGAGTCCGTCGCTCGTGACAGTGCTGATAAGCAGCACGGATACGGGAGCCCTGCTGGCCTCTGTCAGCGTGCCGCGGCCTGCGCAATTACAGCGGCAGTACGCACTGAACCCGGCGGTTATTGGTGTAGGTGGATGGATCGTGTTTGGATCTTATGCCGCGAACACTGAGCTACAGTCTTGGCGGTTCTCGGAGCCCGAGCAGGCCCTGCTAATGGCACATACGGCCGTAGCCTACACGAGGCTTCCAGTGCAGAGTATCGGCGTGCACGGTGTGGCCACTCGGTTACGCGGGCGGGTACGCCTGCAGGGCGGTGCCGACATGGAGACCGTGAAGCGAACGTTCACGATTAGCGGTACCGAGAGAGATGTGGCCGTCCTACGACTCAAGGACACGACAGGAGATACGAATCGTCAAATCTTAGAGGAGTACGTCGGTGAGTGTGGACGCCGACCTGAGTCCCGTAACTGCCCCAACGGTACTCCGATTGAGCTGGTAAACACAGTCTCGCCGGACTGCTGTGGTAGGATTTACGTGGAGCTGCGGGGCGGGTTAGACGTATTTCCGATATCTAACACGAACGGCGTTATCCTAGACCTACCTATCGAGCTCGACGACGCCTGCGTTAGTCCGACAAGGCTGCCGGACTCTCGTGGAAGGCTACCGAACGAGTATCAAGATCAGTGCGCGAACTCATCAACGCCAACAGCCTTAGCTCTGGGCGGTCGGTTTGCGATGCCTTCGCCTAGCCTCGAAGGGACGATGTTCGCGTTCAATGGTCTATTAACGGTTAATAGAGGGAACTGGAGTTGGCAGTCAATTATCGGACCTCCGGCCCGGGTGATCGTGGCTTACGGTATCTCGGTAATCAACTACCGTCAGCAGCTAATGATAAAGACGCTGCATCGCCATGAGCTTGCCGAGGGCGACACGCTGCTGTTGTTCACCGCAGATAGCCCAACGACCCTGGTCACGGTAACCGAGGTGCTCGACAACAACCGCTTCGTAGTAGATCAGGAGTTCGACAGTCAGCACGTATTCGGCTGGTTGAACGCTGCCTCGGCAATAGGTGAGAGCCTCGGCTACGAGTATTACTGGGTGCAACAAGGCACTGCCTCATTCGCGGTCGACACCACAGACGCACGTCCGAAGGTGCTACTGTTTGGTGATGCGGCAATCCACCACGAACCCGGGCAGCCCGTAGACTTGCCCGATGGGTCGCACGGGATCGCCATCTGGGAACCGCCGCCCGAGATCGGCGTAGATGACTATCTGGACTATGGAGTCAGCGCACACAGCATCGCCACGGTCGGCGAGCTAGACTATACGACATTCGACACCAGGCTGCGGCTGCCGTTGCTGCCCAAGAACGAGGATATTACATCGTCCGGATACGGTACGGAGTCGCTTGTGGGTCCGGATGTGGGTTCGCAGTGCGAGATCATAACCACAGTTACACTGGCAGCTGATAACCCAATGCAGCTGTACTTCGCAATCGTACTGACGGCGGCAAACGGTGACACGGTCACGCTGGAACTCTCGCAGCAGCCGGCTGGAACACGTGTACGTCTTCTGCAGCGGATAGGTAACAGCTCACTCGTTCGTTTCACAACTAAGTTTGACTACGACGTCGCAACAGATACGACTCCCCTTGAACTGCTACTGCAGATGCACTCACACGACGACAAGCAGTACGTATCGGGGGCCGTACTGAACCCAGGCCGCGGTGAGGTAGCGTTTATCTCCGCAGTAGAGCTCCAGGGCGAATGGCCTCCGGATAGTACCGTCAGTTTGGTATCGCGACAGACCCGAGCTACGATTCACAACTTTAACCTCAACCAGTAACGGTGCCAGATGCCCCTCAGCAATAGATTCCCGGAGTGGCGTGACGAGCAAGAGTACTCGCAGTACCCCTTCGAGGACGGTTGTTCGCTCACTACGACCACCGGCGAGAAGTTCGAACGGTCTACGTTTATCGACGCGGCGGTGTATGTGGTAGATAACGTAGACCCGATCTCGCTTACCCGTGTCGACATCGAGGCGGAATCGCTCAAGCTATACCTCGGCACACCGGCGAACACCTTGCTGGTAACGTGCGAGTTCGCCTGGACCTCGGCGGATACCCACGTGCAGTTAATCGACGCAGCTGGTCGAGCCTGCGGGGTGCTGGTGACCGACGCTGCGAGACTATCGATATTTCAAAGCTGGGGCAGCGGTACCTTTCTGTTCGATTCAACTGCTGCAATACTGGTAGCAGCCTGCAACCACGCCGTACCGTCCGCCGGTGTGACCGCCTTCGAGCTAGATGATGGCAGCATACTGTACGGCGACTGCTACATTGTCGGTGACAATGGTGTTGTGCTCAACTGTGTTCCGACTACGCGGCGTACCGAATGCGGTGTAGTGGAGGATAAACGGTATGCAATTCAGGTCCACGCAGTCGGCGATCCGCTGTTTTTGCGTAAGCTGTGCGAACCAAACCTGTTCAAGTCAAACTCCTTCCTCCAGACCCTGGTGTTTCAGAAGGGTGAGAAGGAGGTTGAACTAGGGCCGGGAGAGGACGGTCGTATTATGATCTGGCAGGCGCCAGTTGTCTCCGAGAATACTATCCTTAGGGTTGTGCAAAAGAACAATAAGCTATCCGTGACGGTAGTAGGCGAGAAACTGTAATGAAACCAGACTTCTTCAATGACAACGTACAGCGAGCGTACCCACTGGAAGCGACCGACACGCCGGTTATTCCTGAATTCGCTATCGCTGACTTTGGTAGCATCATCTTTGCAGGTGCCGGCTTTAACGAGGCGTCACACCGCATTTGGCTAGACTGGGTGCGTCGTTCTCGAAACAAGATCGAGTTCTGCTATCGATGTGACGCACCCCAGCTGCAGTCCCTGGCCTTGATATTTCAGTTCAACGTGTCCGATCCGTCATTTACCACGGCCTTTGCCTACGCGCAAACGGCAGTCGGTTCAGCGCAGATAGACTGTGCTTGCGATACGGACGTGTTCGTGGCGGAACTAACTCAGGCCGCCAGTGGCATGCCGGGGTGGACAGCGACAGGTGATGCGGATCTGTACCAAGACGCATCCGGCGCCCACATCGAATCGGACTCGATCGTCGAAGGTAAGCTGATCTACCGCGATATCGTGGTTCCCGACAACACTCGCTTACGACTGATGCTGGACGTTACCGAGTTCGTGGGCGACGGTCAGTCTGTGTTGCTGGTGCGTGTACTCGATGACGCCGAGACTACCGAGCTGGGTGCTGCGACGGTGCACGAGATAGGGACTACCGGCCTCTTGGTAGATACCGGCGACTTTACGACGTTGCGAGTGTACATCCATCTGCTGAACTCTACTTATTCGCCGATGAATGTGGTTATCAGCACACTACGGTTGTCGCAGTGTACGGCAACCTCCAGCAGCTTCTTTCAGCCGCCACCCGACCCAGGCCTCTGTAACGAACAGTCGATCTGGGAAGGATTCATGGTCATCGGGGACATGCTGCAGCTGCTGGAATACCTCACCAACTGCGACACGGTAGCTATCGATAGGCCGGCTGCGGATGTATGTCAGCTACTGCTGTTGTTGGACACAGGACTTACGGACTTCGAGCTGATACAGTTGGCACTGGATGATGCTTTTGTGTCGCTCCAAGCACTGCTGCCGCAACTGGAATTACGGATATCCATTGCTGCTTACAACGACAGCCTAACCGGCGGAAGTTATGACCCGGAAGGGCTGTTCGATGGCGTGAACTTTGCGACGTATGACATCGTGCAAGATTTCCTAGTCACCGACCTGGTCGAGACTACTGGCGATAGCGATCGCGGTATCACCTCGCTAAGCACCTTACTGCCTGACTGGTACGCCCGCGGTGGGAACTTTGACGACCCGCGGATGGTACTGTGGGTCGGAGAGAGTAGCAGCGTAACCGTAGCCGGTGAACTGCAGGCCTTAGTAACGACGGCCCGGAATGCTGGTGTGGCCATTTACGCTATCAACGCCAATAGCAGCGCCGAGGGAATCGACAGCCCTGACCCGCATGCTGGAGTTCGACAAGCGACTACGTTGGTGGCTAAGACTGGCGGCATGGCTATACATCGGCCCGCAATCACCGGAACCGAGATAACCGACTTTGTTGTAAAGAGTGTACTGCGGCAGGCCACCTACAGCGATCGAGGAGAGTCGCTACGGGCTGTGCTATACGGTCCTGCATATGTGGAGCCATCCAGAACGCAAAACCTGAGCGACGCTCACGTGCGTACGATTGCCGTCGGTAACGTAGAGCGGACGAGAGCGTCAGGTCGCGACGACTGCCGTGAGCTGTGCTGGCCTTTCGAGACGCAGGACGTGTACACCGTGTGCTCGTGCGTAGTTGGAGATGTTGATTTCATCGACGGACACAACGTATCGATCCAAGTGGCCGAGGCCTCTAACTCCATCATCTTCAACGCAGGCCCCGGACTGGGTCTAGGAGCTGCCTGTGACGAGCTACCGATCTCACCATTGGAATCTCCACCGAGCGGGCGGACTACCTACACGGGTTCACTACGCTGCACGGAGGTTATCACCCAGGTCAACGGCACCGCCGGACGAAAGCTATTGATCGTAGGCGGAGACGGCGTACAGGTAACGGCAATCCCGGAACAGCATCGCATCATCATCGATGCCAATCTGGCCGACATGGCGTACGCGCCGGTACGAGATCCGGATCAGGCCGTGATCTGCCACTACCCAAGCGAGGATCTATGCGAGTGCGGTCCACTGGACATCAATGACTTCATCTGCCCCGACCCGCCTCCCGGCCGACGTAGTACGACCACGACCACGCAAGCACCTACAACCACGACTACTGCCCCGCCGACCACAACCACCACTACGGAAGCACCCGTCACGGATGACGCATGGTGGCCGTCAGGCATTATAAAAGGCAATGGATTCCGTGCGTCGTTCTGGTCGCACACTGGGCTATTCCCATACGCTAAGCGGAATACACACGGGTCTAATCTGCCTGATGATGATATGCCTCAAACACTGACACCACTCGTCAGCGACCACGCTACCGTAAACGCGTCTAACAACCTCTACGCGTTTGAGGGAGAGAATCGTATCGTAGGTGGCGATCCTGGCAGCTCGCGAACCGACGATCGGTGGTTTTATTTCGGAGGCACGACACACGCCACGAACGGTAAGTTAGCCATTACGACTGGTGCCCCGCCGTCCGTGACTGGGGATACGTACACTGCGTTTAAGATCGCAGGGGTCGTGCCGCCGCCGGCACCGGGTGGAGGTACGCCGCTTACCGGTTACTTCCAAGAAGTGTTTATGATCAACGGGGACATCACAGGTAACCCGTACTCCAACGAGTACTTATTGAACTTCAGAGTAGAGAACATAGTAGGTCGGTTCCGTTGGTATATCCTGCGGCTTTACTCCTGGAAATCACTAACGCGAAATGAACTACCCAACCCAGTGTCCTTGATATCGCCGCCGACGTTCTATTACCCGTGGTTAGGGCAGCCGGCCGGGGTATCGCTTAGCCCGTGGCTGGAAGCCGATAACTCTCAGTCTGGGTTAATTGAGACCGCCAACCATAACTACTCAATCAGTATCGATTACCCGTTCGGCGTTCAAGGCTTTATGATCAATCCCAACGGTGGGCTGTTGGAGCTGGCAGGTATCAGCTACTGGGTCGGCTTTGGCGTCGATCCGAATGTTCGCGTAGGCGATAACCCTGGATTGCGAAGCATGGAAATCCGACAGATCGAACTCAATAGAATCTACTAACCATGGCTACAATAATCGATGATGTAACGGGTTCCTGGGTCAGTGCACTCCCCGCGAATGCTACTGCCTTGGTTATCGACAACGACTCGGACGAGCAGACTTCGTCGTGGGGCACGCCCGTCGTCGACTCGAAACGTATACTAGGCTATCAGTCTGCGTCGATGCCTCTGGAGACGACGGTGAACACGGCGTTCACCCTGGGCGATCTGCGATTCAACTACGCTGATGTCACCGGGACGTCGCTCACTTCCATCACGCTACGGCTGATGATCCTCGTGGATTACGTTACCGCCCGCGTCGATATCCCGATCACGATAGCCAACGGTACGGTCTCGATACCGGATCTGCCGACGGTCAACACTAACCAGCTGCTGGAAATCGAGATCAAGGGCTTTCGCGAAGGCGATGAAGGCACCCCGGTGACTGAGTTCACCGTGGATATCTCACAAGAAAAAACCATGCATTTGGTGGCGATGATTAGCTTATCGCCCAGCGAGGAAGAGGGCTGTCTTGCACCGGAACAAATCTTCGATCCGCTTCGTTGCACCGTTCCTACGCTGTGTCCGCTCAGTGATGATCCAGTCCTAGATAACTGTGACATGCCGGTGGTACCAGATGCCATATTCGATTGTCCGGAGATCGATATCCCGATTAGCGTCCTATCCGAAATCGTCCCGACATTAGACGGACTGGATGGGCTGGACGGGCTTGACGGGCTTGACGGCCTCAGTGGCGCCGACGGCTGTACACCGCAGGTCTACGTCTCGTACAAGGTCGAGTACGTGACCGATCCGGAGGAGGTTGGCGTCAGTATCGAGGTAAGCGACGCACCTCCCTGCGACGTGCTACTGTACTTCCTGTTCAAGATTTACTACGCCCACCAGTATTACTTTGAGTGGAACTGCTGTCCATTCATGTGGTGTGGCGGTAGCTGGGTGCCGTTCTACAAGATGATGAGTAATAAGGGGACGTATTCACCCGGCAGCGGATCTAGCGATCCCGAGGATGACGATTACGATCTACCACCGGAGCCAGTACCACCTCCGGACCACGATTGGCTGACGTGGTGTGAGTACCAGGAGCCTCCCGAAGACTTGGAGGGACGGTATGAAGGAGAGCTGATTTGGCTATGCGATTGCCATACGCCGCCCGATATGCACATTGACCTATACGACGGGACCGAGACGCCGATTAGTGAATTACTGGACATCGATCCAGGCGATACCTTTACCATAGCCGACCACGCGTTACCGCGGCAATTGTTCATCAAGATCTACAACGAGGGCGGAAGCGATCTGATAATTGAAGATATTCAGATGAACGATCCGGTGCCTACCTTCGCGGCGTTAACCGAGGGTGACATCTACGAAGAGGACACCGATGATATCGCCATCTTCCCATACACCATAGAGCCCGGCGAATCGCTTGTGTTCTACCAGGAACTGGTATGTTCCGCGGCTGACGTACAGAAGGCAGAGTACTACGTGGAGCACAACGATCCTAATAAGGCGAACACATTCGACTTCTTCGTATCCGATTACAATCCATGTACGACCACGACGACAACAGCGCCACCGGAAATGCATGTCGAGCTGTACGAGATGTATGCGCTCGTAAGAGAGGCAGAGGCACTAGACATCGCCCATAACGATACGCTCAACGCAACCAGCGGACCGCTGCCTCGTGAGGTGTATATCCGTGTTTACAACGAAGGCGGCTCAGACCTGACGATTACCGACTTGACCATGGAAGATCCGACGGGTGGTTTCCAGCCACTGACCGAGGGTGATATACTGGCGTGGCCGGGCGGCAGCGTAGCTACCTTCCCTGTGACGATTGCACCCGCATCGGAGCTTTACTTTTTTGTCCGGGAAGTATGTACTGCGGCCGGCGAGCAAAAGGCCAAGTTCTTCATCGACCATGATGATGCCGCCCGAACAGATACATTCGATTTCTTCGTGAACAACTACAACTTGTGCTCGACGACTACGACCACCACAACGACCACGACCACTACGACGGCCCCGCCAACCACCACGACCACGACAGAGCCGCCGCCCACAACCACCACCACAACGACAGGACCTTAAGATGCAGACACTTACGCTGGGGATGGCCACTCATGAGGATTTCCATCGTACACAGTTCACCATCGAGTCAGCCCGGATACAGTTCGGCCCTCGCCTCACCGAGATCCTGGTGATAGATAACAAGCCAGGAACCGACCAGAGTAAGCTGCTGCAGAAGTACCTTAAGGAGATTCCTAACGCTCGGTACGTTGATTTTCGAGATTACGAATCCACGTTCGTCAAGCAAAAGGTGTTCGATCACGCCGTAACCGACTGGGTACTTATCGTGGATTGTCACGTGCTGCTACACCCACCGTTCGTACCTACCTTTATAAAGTACATCGATACGCATCCGGATTCGATCGATCTGCTTCAAGGGCCGCTGATCTACAACAACCATACGACGATCAGCACGCATTTTGAACCTGTGTGGCGTGGCGAGATGCACGGCATCTGGGCCACGGACCCACGAGGAATAGATCCCAGTAACCCTCCGTTCGACATTCCTATGCAGGGTTGCGGCATGTTCGCTATGCGACTGAGGGCGTGGCCTGGGTTCAATCCGTTGTTTCGAGGCTTCGGCGGCGAGGAGGGTTACATCCACGAAAAGGTGCGACGACATGGAGGCCGAACACTATGCGTTCCCGGGCTGCAGTGGTGGCATAGCTTTGATACGCCCTATGCGAGAAGTGCTCCAGCGTACACAGAGGACAAGATTCGCAACTTCCTACTCGGCCACATCGAGCTGGATATGCCGATCGATCCTATTCTGTCCCACTTCCGCAATAAGAAATCAGAGAAACAACTCATAGCCATGGCGCAGGCCGCTCAGGTTGACCTTTGGCAGGCCCACATCGTGCCACGGGATCGTACGTATCGTTATAACAAAACAAGACCTCCTCGCTCAGCCACGGTGTGCTAATGACGACTGTATCTTGCTTGATGCCTACGTATAACCGGTTTCCCAACGCGAGGTACAAAGACTTCCGCTGGTTAATCGAAGAAGGTATCGAAAGCTTCCTGCGACAGACTCACGCTGACGCTGAGCTTATTATCTGCAATGACTGTCCAGGGCAAACCTATGCGATGACTGAACCGCACCCGCGGGTGACCATTTGGAACGTTCCACGACGATTTAATTCGCTCGGCGAAAAACTGAACGCGATGGCTGGGATAGCCAGAGGAGAGTTGCTCTGCCGCTGGGATGACGATGACATCTCGCTGCCCCATCGTTTGGAACGACAAGTGGCTCGTTTCAGAAGTGACAAGCGGTTGGGCTACCTTAACGTGGATCGGATGTGGTGTGCCAATGCCGGCATCTACTCTTACGAGCCGCACGGTATGCACGGACAGGTGATGATGACACGAGACTTCTTTGCAAGGACACGTGGCTTCTCCTTCCTGGGCTTCGGCGAAGATACTGACATCCAGCGAAGAGCGGCGAATGACGGCGAGGGCGTGTTCGCTTGGCAGCACGTAGTACCGTCAACCGCAATGTATATTTTCCGCTGGGGCCTGGGCTCTGAACACGTGTCTGGGTACGGTCCCGAGGGCTATACAAGGATGGGGCAGACGCCGGTCGGTCGTGGGTTCCACTACCTGCAACCGTTCTGGAAGCGTGACTACGTCGAAGACATCGAAAGAGAGGCAGCCCGTGTCGAAGCGGCTCAAGGTTAACTTCATCTGTGCCCCTGGGGATATCGTAGCCTGTACGGCAGCCCTGCGAGATTACGCTCTGGCGTTCCCCGATACTCGCATCGTTTATTGTGGAGCCCACAAAGAGCTCCTGGCCAATAATCCGCACGTCGAGATTGGCTCCGGGGCCTGTGAGGTAACACTCTGCTACGCGGAAGGACAGCGACGGGTGGCCGATGGTCGATGGAACCAACACTTCATAAGCTGGTTCTACGAAGACATCTACCGGAAGACTGGCCGGCAGTTTCGTATGACGCGGCCGACCCCGGCCCTGTACTTACCGCTGGAACGACGTGTCAGCCGGCCCGTGGAAGGCCGTTACTGGCTAATGATGGCCGGCGGAAAGACCGACATGCCCGTAAAGCACTGGGAGTTCGATCGGTACAAAGAGCTAGCCACGAGGCTGCGGGAGCTGGGTATCGCCACCGTGCAGTCTGGAGCGGCTCACGATATCCACCCAGATGCTAATTGCGACCTGAATCTTGTAGGCTGGGGCGGGCTATCCGAGCTAATGTGGCAGGTCTATCACGCGGATGGCATCATCTGTCCGATTACGTGCGCCATGCACATGGCCGCGGCATTCAATAAGCCCTGTGTCGTTCTTGCTGGAGGTCGAGAAGATCCCTGCTGGGAAGCTTACAACAATGAGTACAATCAGTTCGAGCCCGGACTAACCGTGACCACGCCGCATCGCTATCTAAACCGTGTCGGAAGCTTAGAGTGCTGCAAGACCCACGGGTGCTGGGTGCGTAAACTAAGCGGTAAAGAAGAACCCAGCTGCCGTGACGTGGTCCGGGGAAAACAGCCTTTGCCTCGATGTATGGCGGACATTACAGTAGAGCATGTGGTCGCCGCGGTGCAGAGTTACTACCATGACCGCACCATTCCAGCCCCCGTCTACGCAGGACTGAGTTTCTGCGGCCGTTAACGTTAGGAATTCTATGCCCTCCGCACAGCTACAGGTAAGTGAGATAGATCGAGCCAAGTTTGCTGGTCGCTCGTTCTTCTACGTTCGCATGGAGATACTCGACGCAATCGACATGCCCAAGGAGATTTTCCTCTGGCGACGTAACCTCTACGATCCAACAAGCGGCGAGCAACATGATGAGTTCGTCACGGTATGTGGCGTCTATGACCTAGTGACCTATCCGGCTAACGAGCCGTTAGAGGGCAGCTCGCCGGCCTTCTTCCGTCGAGCTACGGGTATAATCAAAGCTCCGTCGATGGTTACGGCGGATGAAGCACTGCAGGAAGCCAAAGACATGATCTCGCTTCTGGCTAGGTTGGTTGACTTGGCTTCGCAGTTGGAAGTTGTTCAGACCGTGTGGCTATCGTAAGGAGTATCGTACCGTGGCAAAACAGAAATCGAGTATGCAGGGCACGTTCATCGTGGATAATCAAAATCTCCGCATGATCTTGCAGAATAAGGAGATACTGGCCGCTGCTCCCGTACTCCAGAGCTTCGCCAGCACCATCCAGGACCTGAAGCCCAGGCGTCGGTGCTGCGGCGGTGGAGGTGGTGCTAATAACTCGCAGCAGCGAACGCAGGATATGTATGCCGCGGCCCGTAAGGCTATGGTCGCCCTGCCTCAATCGGTACTGCAGAAGATCAAGGACGTGCTAAATACGCGGCAGCTGTGGATTCCGTACAAGGACGATAACAACCTTCCGCAGCAGCATATCACGTAGCTAAATTCGACCCCCACATGCGTCATAAATAGATGATCCTGGGGGTTACTGTTTCTTTAGAGCTTCGCCGTGTGGCGGGCTCGAACGGTATCTTCCAAGGTTTATCTGATGGAGGATATTGTCATGACGAAACAGAATTTCTCGATGCCGACTGCTACTGCCACTGCCCCTCTTCCACTCAAGCGGAAGAAGCGTGCGAAGGTCACCAAGCGTCCGGTAAAGGAAGTGGTGCTCACGAAGCCAGAACGTGAGGTATTCCTGCAGATGGAGGACGAGGACAAGA
>Ga0154020_10001234_pt1 | contig 31727 bp, 24 predicted proteins | sample Klosneuvirus_201_FD_109709 | JGI IMG/M metagenome (GOLD analysis project Ga0154020, IMG submission 109709) | Active sludge microbial communities from wastewater, Klosterneuburg, Austria - Klosneuvirus_20160825_MG | ecosystem: Engineered > WWTP > Aerobic digester > Activated sludge | place...
CCTGGCGCCCTGGGGCGGCAAGGCCGTGGCCGTGGCCATTGCGCTGTCCATCTTCGGTACCATCAGCATCTACACCATGTCGGCCCCACGCATCTACTTCGCCATGGCCGCCGACGGTATTTTTTTCAAACAACTCGCCTACGTGCACCCGCGCTGGCGCACGCCGGTGGTGGCAATGCTCGTGCAGGTCGTTTGGGCCATGGTTGTGCTGGTGTTTTTTCAGGGACTGTTCGACAAGATCATCACGTTCGTTACCTTTCTGGACATTGCGTTTATGGGTTTGGCCGGGGCAGCGATTTTTATTTTTCGCAAAAAACGGGCAGCACAGGAGCGCCCGATTCGGGCATGGGGATACCCTGCAGTACCCATTATTTTCATCATCATTTCGGCTGCATTCGCGCTGAACACGCTGCTGGAACGCCCCGATCAGGCGCTGCCCGGGCTGGGGTTGTTGGTGGTAGGGGCAGGGGTGTATGCAGTGCTTAAGCGTGCATGATCAGTATATTCCAGGGGCCGCACACTTCACTCCCCCCTTTCTACACTTCAGTCATTTCCATTTCCGCCATTCCCGCCGATAGCCAAACCTTTGCGCAACATTTTTACCAAAAACAACACCAGTTGCGTTATGAAAAAAGTTTGTTTTTCCCTTGCTCTTGCCCTGATGGCAGCCCTGCTTCCAGCCCAAAATGATCGCTATACCGCCGCCATGAGCGCTGCCGTGGCCCAGTTGGACACCGCTAAAGGTCCCGCCGATTTCCAGATCGCGGCCAACACCTTCGCCCGCATTGCCGCTGCGGAGCCGAATCAGTGGCTGCCACACTACTACGCGGCCTTTTGCAACCTGATGGTCGCGTTTCCCACCTTTACCCAGGACCCGGCCCAGGCCCTGCGCACCCTTGATGTGGCCCAGGAAAACCTCGACCGGGCCAAGGCCGTGGCGCCGGGTGAATCGGATGTAGCCGTGCTGCAAGCCTACGTGCTCATCGGGCGTGTCATGGAAAACCCGATGGCCAAGGGCGCCGAACTGTCGCCGCGGGTGTTTGCCGAACTGGAAAAGGCAACGGCCCTGGACCCGGCCAACCCACGCGCACCGTTTCTCGAGGGCACGTACGTGCTGAACATGCCGGAGTTTTACGGCGGCGGTGCAGCCAATGCCAAACCCCTGTTCGAAAAGGCAGCCTCCCTGTTTGAAAAAGAAAAAGACCGCGGTTTGTTGCCGCACTGGGGCCGGCGTATCAATGCACAATACCTGGAAAAGGTGTCGTCGAAGTGATCCCGTATGTAGTTCTTTTGCACCACTCAACTTTTGATACGCCGTGGGGAACAACCTGAAAAAATTTGTTGGCGAGTTTCTCGCTATTGCCGTTATCGGCGGAGCCGTCACAATCTTCGCTTTTGCCAACCCGGCGAAACTGTTCGAACGCGGCGGCTGGGAACTGATCTGGGCGTACTACTGGCGGGCGGGCGTGGGTACCGCAACGTTTTGGCTGGGCAACGCTTACCTGAGCCATGCGCCCGACCGCTGGATCACTTGGCTGGAAGCGCCGGTCAAGCGGCTGGTCATTTCCGTTCTGCTCACGATCGTATTTACCTGCTTAGCCTGGATTCTGTTCAGCTGGCTGCTCATTGACGGCTGGTATGGCCAGGGGTTTTGGTCGTATTTGCAAGAACTGACCTTCGACGACTTCGTCCCCACGCTGGTCATCACGTTTTTTATCTCCGTGTTCATGCACGGGAGGGCGTTTTTGCTAAGTTGGAAGGAGGCCCTGGTGGAAGCCGAACGCCTGAAAAAGGAACAAATCTCGGCGCGGTACGAAGCGCTGAAAAGCCAGGTGAACCCGCACTTTTTGTTCAACAGCCTCAATGTGCTGGCTGCCCTCGTGCACAAGGATGCCGACCAGGCCGAGCAGTTCATTCGCCGCCTGTCCGCCGTGTACCGCTACATCCTTGAAAGCCGGGAACGGGAACTGGTACCGCTGGAGGAAGAACTGGCCATCCTGCGCGCATACCTGTTTCTGATGGACACCCGTTTCGGGACAAGCCTGCAAACGGACATTCGGCTGCCCGAACCGGCGAGCGGGCAGGTAGCGCCGCTCACCCTGCAAATGCTCGTGGAAAACGCCCTCAAACACAACGAAGCCTCCAAGAGCCACCCGCTGCGGATCGAAATTTTTCAGGAAAACGGCCACATCACCGTGCGAAACAACCTGCAGCCCCGGAACGCGCTGCCCGAATCCACCGGCATCGGGCTGGAAAACATCTCCGCGCGGTACCAGATCCTCTCGGGAAAACCCGTCCTGATCTCCGACAAAGACGGTTCCTTCACCGTACAAATCCCCCTCATCCCCAACGAACCACCTCAAAACTCCACACTCAACACTCAAAACTGACATGCAGGTTCTGATCATCGAAGACGAGGATCTCGCCGCCTGGGGCCTCATCAGCAAACTCCAACGGCTCGATCCGGCCATTGAGGTGCTGGCTACCCTCGACACCGTGGCTGCCGCCGTCGAGTGGTTCCGCCGGAACCCCGCGCCCGACCTGGCATTTTTCGATGTGCAGTTGGCCGACGGCCTGAGCTTCGAGATTTTCGAGCAGGTCAAAGTGCCCTGCCCGATCATTTTCACCACCGCCTACGACGTGTATGCCCTGCGGGCGTTCAAGGTGAACAGCGTGGATTACCTGCTCAAACCCGTGGACCAGGACGACCTCGCGCAGGCGTTTTCCAAACTCCGCCAATTGCGCGCACCGGCAACTCTCGACCCCCGCACACTACGCCAAATGCTGGATGTGCTGAAGCCCCGGCAATTCAAGACCCGTTTTCTCGTCCGTATCGGCGACCACCTCACGGCTGTTGATGCCGAACACATTGACTTTTTTTTCGGGGAAAACAAACTCGTATGGCTGCGCCACCAAAACGGCAAAAAATATCCGGTGGACTACACCCTCGAACAACTGGAGGACATGCTCGACCCGGAGCGTTTTTTCCGGCTCAACCGCCAGTACATCGTCGCCATCGGAGCCATTAGGGACGTGGTGACCTACTCGAACAGCCGGTTGAAAGTAGTACTGAAAGACCCGCTCGGCAAGGACGACGTGCTCGTCAGCCGCGAAAAGGCGGAACCGTTTCGGGAGTGGATGGGAAAATGAGGCAACGTGCTGGCCCAGACTTTCCAGGTTTCAAAAACCTGGAAAGTCTATCGTTCAAATTTCCGAAATCTCATGCTCACTGGAGAATTGACGGGCGGCGTTGACCACACTCATGGCCTGCCCTGATCGAGGCACTTGCGCTTCTGTGGTACAACAGGCAAAACTTTGCGGGTGATTTTTCACGAAACATTCCCAAAGCAGATTTTTTTTAAACACAGCCAGCCATGCGTACCCTACTTATTTTCTCGATAACGCTTTTTGCCATCTGCGGGAGCGTCCCGGGTGTTGCCCAAACCGACAAAGCCCTTTTGCGCGAACTCGCCAAGGAAAACCAAAAATCCATCGAAGCGCTTGCCCTGTACCCCCAGGATGCCCGCTTGGCCATTCTGGAAGCGTCGAAGTATCCGGAGGTGCTGATCAAAATGCAGGGCATCCGCGAAAAAACAAGTGCAGCATTCCGCACGCTGATTGAGGACTACCCCCGCAGCGCGCAAGATATCTTTTACGACCTGACGCGCTTCCCCGACTTGGTGCCCGACCTCGTAGCCCGTCAAAACAACCAGGCTGCCTTGGGGCAGGCTCTGGAAGTTTTGCCGGAAAAAAAACGCGCGGAGGCGCTTGGGGTGGTGGAACGCAACCCGGGCACATTGGTCCGGATCAACGACCTGAACAATACCACCCAACGCGCCTGCGACAATTTGATTGCCGGATATCCGGCGCCGGCACAAACGGCATTTCGCACGTTGCTTGGCCTCCCCGAGGTCGTGGACATCCTGAATGAAGACCTGCGGTTCACCATCATGGTCGGCGATGTGTACCGGGAAGATCCCGCGTGGGTCATTCACAAAATGGATTCTCTGAACCTCGCCGTAGCCCGCTCACACGCCGACGAACAGGCGGAGTGGAAACAAAACATGGCGAACGACCCGCAAGCCCAACAGGAACTACAGTCAGTCGCTCAGGAATACGCCAAAGAGTACGGCTACACAGACGAGATTTACGATATCGTTCAAAACGACGACCTGTATGCCGATCAAACGCCGGCGCCCGGTCCTACCCAGGTGGTACACCACTACTACTATCAATACGCCTATCCCTACTGGTTTGGGTATCCGTGGTGGGCGCCGCAGCCCTGTTGGCGACCGTATCCGTACTGGTGGTATTGGGGTTTTTATCCCTATCAGCGGGACATCGTGTTTGTGCACATGCCTTCATACCACTTTATGCACTGGTACTTCCATCGGCCGTACCACCACTACCGCCACAACCACCTGTCCACGCATTTTGTCAACCACTACAACCGGCACCGGAACTCCGGCACAACCATTACGGCTGGTGTGAACGAATGGCGAAACGAAAACCGGGACCTTGTGTCCGACGATTGGCTGCGCGATCAAAGCCGGCTGCCGGAGCGACTGCGGGAGTACGGGCGCTTTGAACAGGAACGCCAAACATTCAACACGAAGAACCCGGGCAGGTCCCTTTCCCGTGAGCAGTTTCTGGACAAAAACTCGAAGCAATATCCTGAGCTGGTCCGCTCGCGTGCCACAGCGAAGACGGAGATCCAACGGGAGCGTGCCGACGAAAGCCAACGCCGATCCGATTGGGCGCCCTCAAAAGAACCGGTGAAACCGGAAACCACGCAACCGCCTCGTGTACCCCGGACCGAAACGCCCGAGCGCCCGAAGACCCAGCCCATCCAGCCGCCGCGCACCCTACCGACCGACAAGCCCCAACAGCCCGCGAAGCAGCAACCCCAAACCAGACAGCCAGTACAAAGGCCGCCGATTGACGATGCCAAGGACTATCACCGCGACAAGTGGCAGGAGCCAAAACGCCCCGGCACACAACCTGCATCCCAACCCGCACCACGCAAGGAGGCGCCTAAGCAAGTTCCGGCTACCCGGAAAGAGCGGGGGAGATGACAGAGTATCCACTACAGATACGCAGCGGCGCGGAGTTTGAATATCAAAAACTCCGCGCCGCTGCAATTTATTCAAAGAGGAGAAAAGTAGAGTCCCTACGCGTCGTCCATGTACCCCGTCCACTGTTGCACCAACTTAAACTCGCTGAAAAACACCCGTGCCACCACACGCAGCACGGTGTAGATCGGCACACCCACCACCATGCCGATCACTCCGCCCAGTTTGGCGGCTATGAGTGTCACAATAAAAATTTCCAGTGGATGCGCTTTGATGCTGGTGGACGTAATGTACGGACCGACGAGGTTGTTGTCAATCGCTTGTGTGAACATAAAAGCGCCCGCCACTTTAAGCAGTTGGGGCAACAACATGGAGAATTCTGCTTCGATGTAGTACGACAGGGTGAAAAAGCAGCCCAGCACAATTCCCATGATGGGGCCGATGTACGGCACAATGTTGAACAATCCGCCCATCAAGCCGATCAACAGGGCGTTAGGCACGCCAAGCAACCACAACGCCAGCGAGGCGATACCCATGAACGCCAAAGTCTGGAGTGCCAGTCCGCGAAAATAGCGCGTGAGCACGGCGCCTGATTCGTCGGCTGCGTGCAGCAACTTCTCTTCCAGATCGTTGGGCAGAAGCGCATGTACGATACCTACGGACAAATTACCGTCTTTCAGAAAAAAGAACAGGATGAACGATACCGCCCCCACGGCTACGGCTACGTTGCCGACGGCGGTGAGCACTCCGCCTACAAAATCGCCCAGCATCGTCGGTTTGAACCAATTACTCAACGACTCTTGCGTGCGTTGGCCAAGCGATTCGCCTTGTTCCAGCAAGCCGACCTCATGCAGCCAAACGTCCCAATTGGCAAACGGCCCCTTCATTTTTTCTCCCAACGCCGTGTAATCTACGGAGGCAAGGTGCTGTACCTGCCCCATAATCGTGGGCACAAAAACCATCAACAAGGCGCCCACCACCAGAAATAAACTGAGCATCGTGAGCAAGGTGGCACTGACAGGTCCCAATTGCCAGCGTTTGTACCGGATACGGTTCTGAAAAAAATTCTTGAGTGGCCGGCTTAGCATCGCCAGCACCGCAGCCGTCAGCAGGTAGGCCACGATGTCGGAAAAATAGTACGCAGTGACCAGAATGCACACGACTCCGAGAATCCAGAGCAGGTTGATTCGAATGGACTTTACTGTTGAGGCTGTCATTTTGCAGCGGCGTAGTGTCGGGCTACTTCGTTCCAGTTGACCACGTTCCACCAAGCCGTGACGTAGTCGGGCCGGCGGTTTTGGTAATGCAGGTAGTATGCATGTTCCCACACATCGAGGCCGAGGATAGGTTGGCCGGGCTTTTCGGCAATGTCCATCAGTGGATTGTCCTGATTGGGGGTGCTGGTGATGAACAATCCGCCATCTTCGCCTACGCAGAGCCATGCCCAGCCGGAACCGAAGCGGGTAGCCGCAGCCGTGGCGAATAGTTTTTTGAACTCGTCGAACGAACCAAAGGACTTGTCTATGGCTGCGGCGAGATCACCACCCGGCGCACCGCCGGCATTGGGGGACATGATGGCCCAAAAAAACGAGTGGTTCCAGTGGCCGCCGCCGTTGTTGCGTACGGGGGCCGGCAGTTTGGATATGCCTGCCAGCAGTTGTTCCAGAGATTTTCCCTCGTGTTCGGTACCCTGCAGGGCAGCGTTGAGGTTGTTCACATAAGCCGCATGGTGTTTCCCATGGTGGATTTCCATGGTGCGGGCGTCAATGTGCGGCTCGAGGGCAGTGGGGGCATAAGGCAGGTCAGGAAGCGTAAAAGCCATTGTCGTTATTGGATTTGTCGTGATGTGAAAAGGAGAATGGTTTTGGAACAAACCCAAAGGTAAGAAGTTCAGCACCGTGTCGCCAAAAGATCAGCGCCCGATGTTCTCTGTCGAACACCGGGCGCATGATAAAATGAATAGTGTTTGTTTGCCTGCATCGCCGGATTACGTGTGTGCTGCTCGAAGGGCGATGCTGCTGAAGGGTGTGATGTGCGGCAATTGCTGCCGCGCGGAATGGTACCGCAGAGGATGTTTCAAGTGGAGCCCAGGGTGGGGAGAAACGGTATTTGAGAAAAAAAGTGGGGGGTAAAGGAGGGCAATCAAAATTTGTAATGCGGTTTTTGTGATGCCCGGTACAAATGTACCATGTTTGGATAGTCTGCCAATCCGTGCAAACACCCGTTTTTTTATCAGGGAAAACCCTTAGTTTTGAAAAACCGGTTGATTCTGTCGGATTATTATTTTATGAATATGCCACACATTTCGATTCAAAAAACACAAAAAAAACTTAGTTTATTACAAATTATTTGGCAAAATTCAGTTTAATCGCAATCATAATTATCCAAAAAATAAACAAAAAATACCGTTGTCATCAAAAAGCCGCCGTTTGGTAAGCGTGTTGAGGTGTATGTTTCAAGATAGCCTATTTTTAGCGGCATTCCCCCAGTTGCCCCGATCGTTCATAGAAAAATCAATGGCCATGAAAGCGTCCCCCTGCCCAAATGTAGGCCCAAATCCCGATCCCCCAATCCCTGTTTGGTTCCGGAGTTTTTACTCAGCATCCGAGTCTGCCCGAATACGGGAAGGAATTCGTGCGTCCGGCGTGCCCAGTGCAGAGGCGCCCGGGGAGTATACCCGTACGGCCCTCGTGGTGGTCGGCGAGAGCACCGTATGGCAAGAGGTTTGCGATTATTTGGAACACTGCAAACAGCAAGACCTGCACACCGTTTGCATCGGGCTGTACAATCGGCCTTTGGAACACCACAAAATTTGGGAGCTCCTCCATTCGGGCGCCGAGGAGGTGTTACAGTGGAACCTCTTGTCCCAGCCGGAACAAATTTTGAAAGCGCGGCTCAAGCGATGGACGGAAGTGGACAACCTGCTGGAGACAGCCGCCGTAAAAGAACAGCTGATCGGCAGCAGTCCCTGTTGGCGCAAATTGCTGCGGCAGGTGGTGGAAATGGCCGTATACAGCACTGCACCGGTGCTGTTGCTCGGCGAAAGCGGCACCGGCAAAGAACTGCTGGCACGCTTGATCCACCAACTCGACAGTCGGGCGAACAAACGCGATCTGGTCGTACTGGACTGCACCACTGTATCGCCCGAGCTGTCGGGTAGCGAGTTTTTCGGCCACGAAAAAGGCGCGTTCACCAATGCCGTGTCCAACCGCGACGGCGCTTTTGCACTGGCCGACGGTGGCACCCTGTTTCTGGACGAAATCGGCGAGTTGCCCTTACCCTTGCAAGCCGAGCTGCTGCGTGCCGTTCAGGAAAAAATGTACAAGCGCGTGGGTAGCAACTTTTGGCGGCACACAAACTTCCGGCTGGTGTCGGCCACCAACCGCGACCTGAGCGCCGAGGTGCGGCACGGAGGTTTTCGGGAAGACCTTTTTTTCCGACTATCCGCCTGTGTCTGCCATGTACCGCCCCTGCGCGAACGTATCGGGGACGTGCCCCTGCTGGCCGGGCATTTTTTGAAACAGGCGCTACATACCGCCGCCGCCCCGCCCTTCGACGAGCACCTGCTCACCTACCTGCGCACGCGCCCCTACCCCGGCAACGTGCGCGAACTACAGCAGCTCGTGGCCCGCATTGCCTACCGGCATATCGGGCGGGGGCCTGTAACGGTAGGCGATTTGCCCGAACGCGACAGGCCCGATGCGGTGCGGCTGCAAAACCCCTGGAGCATTTCGGAATTCGAAACAGTGCTCCGAATCGCCATTTCCAATGGCATCGGCCTGAAAGAGATCAAGCGTTGCGTCAGCAACAAGGCCATGGAACTGGCAATCCTCGAAGCCGAGGGCAACCTGCAAGATGCCGCGTACCGGCTTCAGGTGAGCGACCGGACGATCCAGCTGTACCTCGCGGCGGTGCGGGAGGGGGGAGTAGTGCCGGAGGTGGACTAAGTTTTTTTGGCTTTCAAAGCGGCACAGGTGATGACATCGGCAACCCATTGCTCATCCTTTCCCAGTCCGGTCTCGAACCAAGCACGCTGCCCATTTGTGTAAGATGCCAACAATTGCCCTGCAGCAATTTTTTGCCAGGTACGCAATGCTGAGTGTGCCGGGCTGTTGTGACCTGTCAATCCGTTTAGGTTGATGCTACCCGAGCGTATTTGCTCGGCCAATGTTTTTAAGAATACGCCCCACCGGGCAGATTCAGGATATTGGGCAAGGGTGGATACAAAACGGTTGATGTGTCTTGCGGCCCGGGACGGGCCCGCGGACCAGCCCATGAAACAGCATGCGATGTAGAAATTTGATAAGGTCGGACTGGAAATGTTTGGCCTGATGGGTGGGGCCAACGCGTTGACCACATTTTTCCCATGTTTTGCAAGATTTACCAATCCAACGGCAACCTGATCTTCCACGGCATTTTGCCAGGCATTATGCACCATCGTCGCCGGTCGGCCGCCCAATAACTTGACTACGACAGGATGGTTGTGCAGGCGGCCCCAGTTGTTGTCCTCTGCCTTTGGATTTGGATTGGGGGCTGGGCCGTTGCGCGGGCCGGCCTCTGTGCCAAACAACCCGATTTCGTGGAAGGGTGGCGGATTCTTTGCGTTTGTTGTATTTTCTCTAAAACTTCCGTTGGCGCAAAAGCCCAAGATTACTTCGGGCGGTACACTTGGAAAAACGGAAGGGAGCATCGAACGGATCGTTGAACCAACAGGTATGTCTTCTGTCGAGCCATTTTTGGGCAAGTTTTTGTCGTTCCACCAAGGCCACAACTTGTTTTTGAAATAGGTTTTCGCCCATTTGCCCGGGCTATCGGGACAGGAGCTGCTCAAGTCCGGCACATTGCTGCCAGAGACTGAATTTGGTGTTCTGCCCACGGAATTGGATAACCCTAAAAGCGGCTTCATTGCAGCCCAGGTTTTCGGTCCGAGTTTCCCGTCTGCGGCCAAGCCCTTGGACGCTTGCCACTCTGCGACGAGTTCGGCAAAGTGCGACTCTTCTGGGGAGTAGTCCACGCGAAGTACCTTCTCCACGATGTCGTACAGGTATTTGCCCCAGCCCAAACTGACGGACTTATCGCGGTTGTAGGCGACAACTGCCGATGTGTCGACACTGGTTTCGTGGAGGAGTTCGTCCAGTACGGACGGAGGAGCGTATGCCGAATTTTTGGAGGAGCAAGAAGGGCAACCGCACGTTTTTCTTGGCCTATGCGGATCTTCTATTTCCAATATGTGATCAAGATGTGTTCTCATTGTTCAAACAAGTGATTGGATGATAAATTTTTTTCAAAATCTCCCAGCTGCAATGCGTTCGAAGAGTGCCCGATACACACCGTTCAGGGTCTGCATGTTTCGCAAGGAATCCGTGCTCAGGCCGGAGAACTCGGACAGGGCCTGATAAGTCGGACTATCCATCGTGCCAGTGGCCCGGATCGTTTTGCCCAGTACCAGCGAGAGGGATTCCTGTGCAAACTTGATCGTGGGGATCGGGTTGTCCCTGCCGCCCCGGTTCAGGTCGCAGTGGAAGTGGTCGCGGTGGTCAGAGCGATGGTAATCAATCACGTTTTTGAAAGAAAGTCGCAGGCAGGCGTTGATTCGGCGGAAAAGGCGAACCTGTTCTGGATCGTATAGGTTGCGTTCCCTGACCACGGTGTCTTCCACCCAGCTGAAGGGGTACGGGCTTTTCCAGCGCACGCCGGCTACGTCAATTGCCTCCCCGTAGGAATGGTTACTCAGGCTCTGGGTGTTGCTGACACATCGGCAGTACAGCGAGCCAAGGGTAAGGATGGTGTGGATAGGCATCCCGAAACGAGTCATGTTATTCTTAAAATCAATCAACGCTTGTCGGGTAGCGGGCACAAATTTTTGCTCACGATTTTTCTCTCCGTTTTTTACACGTTCCAGCCCGCTTTGGGGGTCCCGGTAAACACTATGGACATACTCGAATGGAACATTTTCTATGCCTCTCATGCATAGTAGATTGGGTATACGTGGGCAGGGCAGTACGCCAGGAGTGTTGCACCGGTCTTTGGCCATGCCTGGGCTGTTCACCGGACAGGCCCTTGTCTCGTAAATCCCGTTGGCTGGCGGAGCGGGCGCAGTCGAACCTGACGACGAACTGGAAGGTTTCAAGCCCAGTACCGGCTTCATAGCTTCCCAGGTACCCGGTCCCAGTTTCCCATCCGCCGTAAGTCCCTTGGATGCCTGCCATTGCGCGACAAAAGAGGCGAACGTCGGTTCATCGGGGGAATAGTTCAGACGTAAAACCTTTTCCACGATATCGTAGCGGTGGTTGCCCCAGCCTAAATTCGTTGCTTTGTCCCGGTTGTAGGCAACTGCCGAAGTCGTCTGACTTGAACTAAGTTCATCTTCGTTCGTCAACTCATCCCAGTCCATTTCAGCCATGCCCGAGCAGGTGGGACAGCCACAGCCGCAGGATTTTTTATGCACAGGCGCCGGGGTTTCCATTTCAAATATTTCATCCAGATAGGTTCTCATTGTTAAAAATTTTTGACCGGCCTTATCAACCGGAAAAGTTAAAAAATAAAGGTGTCAAACCACCACACCTTCCCGCAGCCACGGGTCGCCGGCAAGCGGCAAATGGGCATCCGGTGAGGCGGCCAATAGCGATTCGGTTCGAAGGGGCGCGGCTCTTGTAGTTGAGGTCAGCCGCAAAAAATTCCCGCCGAGCACCAGAGCCTCCTGTGGCGGGGGCAGACGCAGGGCGTACACTTTTTCAAGTTCCACACCGGGGTGCAGCCACGGCCCGTCGGAGCCGAACAGCACCTTGTGCGCACCGGCCCGCCGCACGGCCATTTCCAGCAGGTCGAAGCGGCGCACGCCGGAGGTGTCGGTGTACACGTTGGCGTGGCGCTCGAGGTACGGAATGAAGTTCAGTTGCGCCTTCCAGTCGTCGGCAAAACTGCCGAGGTGGGGGATGATGAAATGCACGTCCGGGTACTCAGTGGCGAACAATTCGATGCTGGTCACATTACCCATCAGATCGTACAGCACCGGCAGTCGGTAGGCGCGGGCGGCCTCGCACACCTCGCGGCTCAGGTCGGCGTCGTGCCGATGTGCCTTGATGCCCCGAAACCCGTGCTCCTCCACTGCTTCGCGGACGAGGTCGCGTATGCGCCCCCGGTCGCGCCCGGCATGCACGAAGGCAAAGCCCGAAAACCGGTCGGGATGCCGACGCACCAGCCGGGCCACGATACGGTTGGCCGTGCGGTAGTCGGAGTGGAACGCCGCGAACAGGTTGATCCGGTGGATGCCCGCCGTATCGGCCCAGCGCAGGAACTTCGTCAGGTCTGCGCGGGTGTCCCAGGGACCGTTCAGTCCGTCGCCGGGGCCGTAGTGGCAGTGTGCGTCAATGACCGGCGCCTGGCTTCGCTGCTGCTGTTTGCGTTCCCGCCAGGTCAGGTTCCGATGGGCACCATTACCGGAGCAGGTCGGGCAATTGCATCCATGCGGATGACATCGTATCGTGTCGGAACCGAAGATCATCGGACGGTTTCTGTTTTGTGGTTGAAAAATTTGGTTCGCCAAAATTGTCGGGGTGACTCGGTAGTCACCCCGACATGTATTGACATGCTCACGCCACTTTCCCACGCTGCTCCAGGAGCCGGCGCTGGAGGTGGACGGATGGTTGCACGGCATCAATCCGGCCACCCATGATCTCGGCGGTAAGGTCTACCCCGGTGACGGCGCGGTAGGCGTGGATGTACGCTTGTATCTGCGGCCGCCAGAAGTTGGCCCAGTTGGCCGCCGAAAAGCGGTTGTTCACGCTTGTCCAATCCCCAAAACGAATCGAGAGCAGCAGTTGCTCGCCAAACACGCCGAGGTCGCGGAAATGCGATACGTTGGTCTTGGTCCAACCCATGAGGTTGTTGAGCGCTGCCACGCGGTCCATCCACGGCTCGGGGTAGGCCACCATAATGCGAGTGGGCAGGAACTCTCGGAACTCCGGCCGGGCCAGCAACCACTGCTGCATGAGCATTTCAGCCCTTGCCACGGAAGGCAGGTCTCCGTATTGGTTGTGGGCGCCTTCCGAGAGCACGAGGTGTACCTCCTTCAGCGCGTTCAGGATGGGGAAGGCATCGGGCTGCACCGTCATGTCATCGGCCTGGCGGTAAAACCTGTTGGTCAGATTGAGCAAGGTGTGGAAGGCCTCAATGAACTTGGAACGGCTGTCGGCAAAACGCATGTTCTGCACGGCCGTACCCTGGAGCGTGATGCCGTAGTGGTGGTCGTACTCATAGGCGCGGCGGCGCACGGTGAGGCGGTGTTGTTCGTCCTGCAGGTACCCCCACATCAGGTTGCTGAGCGGTCGCAGCGGGTCAATTTCGAGGTGCGCGAGCGGATCCACCGGGCCAGGGCCTTTGATGTTCTGAAACCGGCGGCCAATGACGTTCAGCCCTTGCACCAGCATGCTTTCCTCCATCCAGTAGGACCAGACGAGTTCGAGGAAACACGGCGTAGCGAGCTTGCTCTGGATAATGCCGAAACAATTGGTATCGGTAGCGGTACTGCCCGTGCTCGAGTAAACCTGTAAGGCCTCCTCAAGGGCCAGTGTTTTGAGATCGGAGTCTTTCAACTTGCGTCGAATGACGGCTAAGTATGGTATAGTTGATACGGCGCCGTTTACCGCTTCCTTGTACTCTTTCCACCAGTCGTCCAGTTTTTTAGCGTCGGGATTGCCGTTCACCAAAGGCACGTTGTTGTTCAGGTTTTCCAGCGTTTTTTCATCAAACACACCGTCAGTCATGCAATTGACCATGACAAATGCTTCGGTGGCCACCTTTAGGCTGTGGTAACCGTCCACGCCCATGAAGGGCAATGCCCGGCTTTGGCTCAGACTCTTTACCTTGCCCTGCATCTTCGAGTTTTTGGTCAGCGATGTCTGCGTGGCACCGCAAAAAATCTCGTCCATGAAATCAAGGAAGTTCGTGAAGGACAAGTCCTGCGTGCTCTTCTGAATGATCATCCACAGGGCAAGATCATAGGTGATCTGGCCGGCGGATGGTTGCAGGCGGGCGTTGATCGTGTTGGACAGTTTGCTGGCGATCGTGGCGCTGAGGTCGGCGAATGAATCGGCAATCTCGTCGGCCACCTTACCGAGCGGATTGGTGTTGGAATTGGCCCCGTCCGGCAAAAGCAACAGTTCAAAATTGGTTTTCAGCTCAGCATTGAATGCCTCCAGCAGCGGATCGTCCGGCGATATGGCACTTGCCAGGAAGCCGGAGGAGACCGGAGTCGTTCCAAAAACCAATTGCGGGTACAGGATGCCCGTTGTTTGGGTTTGAAGTGTAATACTGCCCAGAAACTTGAGGTGCAGCAACCAAACAGCCGTGAGCGAGTCTGTGCTTGAGGCCGATTGGACGGCTACGGTCGTGTGGCGCAGATTAGCCCGCGCTGCAGTGGTCAGACTCGTCCCGGTATTCATGTCCATGTACTCGAACTGCGGATTGCTCGCCGTTTGGTCGTCGTCGAATACGACGTCCTGGAGAAAACGCCCGAAGTCTTCGGCATTCGTCAGGTCGTAGATTTCGCCGGCAAATGTGGCCGTAGTAGGCACGATTTTGCTTGCCGGGTCAATTGTAGCCTCAAACGACATTTCTGTTGTGAACGGAACGCCTGCCCCCACTGTCGTTTGGTTGACATCAATGTTCAGGGACGTAAGTTCCAAGATGACATCAACCGCTTCGACATTCTGTGCAGCCGCCCGTTGGTACCGGAGCCTCAGTTTATCAAAATTTGCGCTCATAATTTTTCAGATTTAATGTGAAAGTTGTTGTTGTTGCATGATTGCCCACTGGAACAGCATTCCCGTGAGGGTTTTGTTTTCGGTGAACGGTGTGATGGCCTGGTCGGCCCGCGCCTGCCCGACAACGGCAAACACCAACCCCGGACGGGCCGCGTAAATCGCCTTGGGCTGCTGCTGCCAGAGCCTGTACGCCTGCCGGAGCCGTTCGGGCCGTCGCTCATCGAGGGGAAACACCTCGCGGAGCGGCCGGCCCCGCAGTGCCTGCGGGCGGTGGTGCAGCACCGTTTGCACAAAATCCGGTAGCACCTCGTGCAGTACCCGAATGATCGTTTGCTGTGGAGCGGGCTGACTCGCGGGCGGGTAAAAGTTCTCCCAGATTTGTACCAGCCGGTCCCACTGCGGGTCGGGGTAGAGGGCACGCCCGAAGGCAATACTGATCTTGACCCGAATCCAGGGGAACGGGTGCGGGTCGCCGTCAGGCAGCCGGAACACGAAGTACTCCGGCAGGCTCACGACGCTCATCAGCCCTGTGGTGGCGCTCACGCCGAGCGTGGCCACCGACCAGAAGTCGGACAAAATTTCAGAAATCCACAGGCGGTAGAGTTTCCAGGCGGTGCTGCGCTGCGGCTCCTGTCCGGCTTTTTGCTCCAGCACCGCAGTGACGGAGTTGACCAGATCGAGCAACGCCGCACCCTGATGCCCTACCTCGTGTACCAATGACGACCCGATGCCGCTTCCCACCATGCGCTCGCGCGGCACCTTGATGATGGCTACGGGATTGGACTGGCCGCCCGGCAACCGGGTACGTGCCCGCCGGATAGCGGCGCCGTGCCCGCGGTCGAGGTAACAAATGAGCGGCGGCGGCTGGTAGTAGTCGCCTTCGATGCGCAGACTGTCGCGAGCGAGGATGTCAAGTCCGGCCAGCCAGATGCCCGTGTCGTGTTCGCTGCGCTGGTTGAGCACGTCGGCAAAGATGTCGAAGGTGTCAAGCAGGGCGTTGAACCGCAACTTGAGCAATGCGAAGGCCAGTTGCAGGCGTTGGGGCGACTCCTCCGGGTTTGATTTCAGGCCGGCAACGAAGGTGTTCACCTGCCCTGCCAGTTGTTTGCGCCCGGCGCGAATCAGGTCGTGGATGTGGCGCAAGGCCCGGGTTTCCAGCCCGGCCGCCACCACCATGGGCATGGTGGTCTCGAAGGGCTTGACCTGTGCGAGCCGCGCCAGCAAGGCCTGCGCTTCGCCGATGAGGTGCTGCCGATGGATGTCGCCGGCATGGCCCGCATCGTCGAACAGCGCCGGGATCACACGCCGGTCAGGATGAGCTGATTGCCTTGACGGTACCATGTTCCGCTGGATTGTGGTTGCTCAGGCATCGGGCTGGTCGGTTCGTCGGCCTCGTGCTGCATGGCGCCCGTACCCCGTGCGGCCCAGAGCAGTCCGGGGAAATTTTGACGGGCGGCCTGGCTCAGTATTCCGTGTACGACGCGGCGATTGACCGGCTGACCCGTTTGGGCTTGCCGGGCGATCATGCCGGCAGTTTGCCGGGCAGTGCGGATGAAGTTTCGGGCGAGCGGCAACTCGTTGTCATATTCGGCTTCGTACTCGTTGAGGTAGCGGTCGGCCGCCCAAGAGCCGGCCTTGGCGCCCCAGTCGGCCCCGGATTGGCCACCGATGTAGCCGCCTATTTTTGCACCGAGTTTAGGCAAAGCCTGGCGGCCAACCGACTTCAGGCCCGATACGACCTGGCCTTTCAGGGCCTGGCCTGCGGGCGAGTTGTATAACTTTTTGACGCCCCCCCAGGCACGCTTAAGCAGTTTGCCGAGGAAGTAGTCGAGCTCGGCCTCGCTCTGCACATGGAGCAGTTCGTAAGCCAGTTCGTTTTCCTGCATTTCTTGTGCTGCGCCTTGCGCGATCTCCGGATGGAGTTCGTATTCATTATAATATTCGTAATTCATGACGTTGAAAAATTTTGATGGTTAGAGTGTTACGATGATCTGGTCGCCTTGGCGCGTCCAGGTGCCGGAGTTCGGGAAGTCGGGCGCAGATGTGTCGCCTCCCCCGCCGTTTGCACCGGGGTTGTTGAACGATACGTTGCCGGAATAGCCGCCACTGACGGGCGTGAGCAGCCCAGGGGCATGCTTTGATGCAGCCTGTTTGAGGGCATTGCGAGCAATGGCCCAAGGCGAGGCGCCCCGTCGGCCCCGTCCGCGACGCATACCCGAAGCAGCGCGTTGCGCAGCGGCATTGGACAGGCGTACAACCCGACGGGCGACTTCAAATTCGCGGTCTTCATTGCTCATGCCCTCGAGGTTGACCTCAAACAGGTTGGAGGCCCAACTGCCGATTTTGCCGCCGATCATGCCACCGACCGGGCCGCCGAAGAAGGAGCCTGCGGCTTTGCCCACCACCGGAAGGGCCGTTTTGGCAACCTTCTTCAAGCCGCCGATGAGTGCTTGTCCGGCACTTGATTTGGCGAAGTTGGACACCCCGCGTGCAGCCCGCCGAACCAATTTGCCGAGAAACTGGTCGAGTTCTTCTTCGCTGTTCACAGCCAGTAGTTCAGCAGCCAGTTCGTACTCGGCTTCCTGGCTGAGGCCATATTCACCTTCCCATTCGCCGTCGCCTTCACCTTCCCATTCCCACTCTTCTTCGCCTTCGCCGTCGCTTTCAAAGTTGTATTCCTGGGCAAATTCGTTCTGATCGAATGCGCCCTCCTGAAGAAAGCCATACTCGTGGCCCATTTCCTCGTTCATAATGCGATCCATGTTGTGCATAGCAGATAAATTTTGTTTGAATGAATGATGGAGAAAAGCATGCTATGCCAACATCCTTTCAAGTGGGATGCCAGAAAACCTAAGTTTCTGATAACCAATATGGTTAGAATTGGATCGGCGAATGTTTTTTCGGAAAAGCCGCAAAAAGGGGGAACCGTGGCGAAATTTTTTTCAGGCCCCTGTTTCAGGCAGAAAAAAAGATGCAAATGCCATGTTTACAATGAATTATTCGTTGAATGGGGATATCTGAATGGAGAATCCTTGGCAGTCAGACGAACAAGTTCGTACAGACGGCTATGATATCCTTGGCCGTCAAACGAACAAGTTCGTACAGACGGCTATGATCACAGATCAACTGTTTGCCCATAGACCTCCTCCACCAACTGCAGCGCCGAACCGCGAAACCTGCCTGCAGCACCTGCCGGAAGGCGCGTGGACAAGAGCAGGGGTTTTTTCAAAAACGTGCGCAACCACTGCACCTCGCGGTACGTGTTGCCGGAGGCAGAGTCCGATTTTGGCTCCGACTGAATGATCCCAAAACCCAACAGGTGGCAATTTCCCTCCAAAGCCAGCACCATGTCTCCTACGCGTGCCCGACAGGCCAAGGCGCGTACGCCGCGCGCGGCAGCGGGTTTGGCCCCGGCTGCGAGATCGGGCCACATCTCGTCGAACAAGTCGGTATCCCACAACCGGTGCGCCGTCCAGTACGGGCGCAGCAATCCCTGCGGGTCGAGCAGAAGCCGGTGTGCGTGCAAAATCGGTTTCCAGTCCTCGGTTGTGCCGCGCATACGCACCCACCAAACTCCCGCGCGGCCGCTGATGCGCCGTCGCAGGTCGCTCCGCTGAAAATGCGTATTTTGGAACAAGGGAAAGTTTGCGAAGACCTTGACCTCGGCAGGGCGTATTTTTCGCACCTGCACCGACAAACCTTTCAGGCGGTTGAACTCGTGCTGAAACGCGGTGACCAGCACCGGGTCGTCCGAAGCAATGAGGTTTTCGGCGTTGCTGTTGTACGTCCAGTTGAAGGAACCGGTGAGCAGCAGCCGCTCGTCGAGCACAGCAAACTTGTGGTGCATGAGCGCCGCGTCGCGGTAGGCGTAAAGCACGCCGCCGAGTTGGATGAATTTTTTGAAATCAAGGCCGTTGCTATGCACGTTCTGGCTGTCGTATTCCAGCAGGAGCTCGACAGGGATGTCGGCCCGGAGTTTTTTCAGCAATACCTCAAAAATGTCGCGGTGGGAAAACCAGCACACAGCAATCCGGATGCGGCTGCGGGCATCGGCAAGGTGCCGGCAAAGCGCGGCAGGCAGGTTTTGGAAATATACTTCGGGCATTTTTTATGCCTTTTGCAACTACTTAGCCTGTGTCCCGGAACTCCGTTCCGGGTGTTCTGATCGTGAACAGTCCCATCAGGGTGTCTTCTCGGCGTCCTCAACTTTTTTCTGAAACACCTTTCTGATTTCGCTCGGCAACAAACTGATTCGTTGGCCCAGCCAGCGCTCGAGGGTTATGGCCAGCAGGGCGTATCCCTCGGTGACACCCGGCGCCGGCACCACGATAATGACAAAAAAGGGCAAAAAACGCGGGATGTCCCGCAACTGCTCCTTCGCTTTTTTAAGCTCCTCTGCGGTAGGCTGTTTGTGTTTGGACAACAAAAGCAACTTCCCTGCGCCGTGCCGCACGTAGGTGCGCATCATCTGTTTTGTCTCCATGCCCTCCAAAAAGAGCGCCCATAACAACATACGCGGGAAGCGAACGATGCGCAGAAATTGCGTGCGGATGTATACCATGGCGTGCAGGTTGGGGAGGGTTGGAGTTAAACGGCGCGAACAGGGCGCTTATTTCTCCGGAGTCTTGTTCGGATTCAGCAAGTCGTAAAACTGGTCGAGTTTCGGCAGGATAATGATCCGGGTGCGGCGGTTGATCGAACGTCCGGCATCGGTACTGTTGGTGGCCAAGGTGTTGTATTCGCCCCGCCCGGCGGCAATGAGCCGTTTGGGGTCAATGTTGTAGTTCTTTTGCAACAATCGTACCACCGATGTGGCGCGTTTCACGCTCAGATCCCAGTTGTCGTCCATGCACGCGTTTTTGATGGGCACGTTGTCGGTGTAGCCTTCCACCATCACCTCCAGATCGGGACGCGACTCGATGATCCGCGCGATCTTGCCCAGCACCTCGTGGGCGCGCGGGGTGAGCACAAAACTGCCGCTCTGGTATAGCATCCGGTCGGAGAGGTTGACGAACACGACGGTTTTGTCCACTTTCACCTCTACATCCTGATCGTCAATGCCGTCGCGCAGCACACTTTTCAGGTTTACGGCGAGGGCAAGGTTGATGGAATCGGCGCGGGTACGAGCCAGTTGCAGGAGGTGGATGTATTTGTCTTTTTTCTCCAACTGGGAGAGCGTTTCGCGGATGTTTTCGTTGGCCGACTTGGACAGGGTGGTCAGGTCGCTGACCTGGGTGAGCTGCCGGTCGCGCTGTGTTTGCACATCGGTCACCTGCGCCTTCAGGTCGTTGACCTGATCCTCGCGCATCTGCAGGGCTGTTTGGGAGCCACGCAGGTCGGCCTGGAGTTTGAACCGTTCCTGTTCGCAGGCGGAGAGGCGGTTGCTCAGGTCGCTGATACGTCCGCCGCAGGCGTTGAGGTCGCGGTTGGCGGCTTCAAATTCAGATTGCAGAGAGAGGTACTTTTTTTTGCTGACGCAAGCACCCAAGGCGAGGCTTGCGCAAATCAAGAGGAAAATTCTGGTGGTATGGCGCATGGTGAATGTGTTGAGACAGGCTGGGGAATGGGGTTTTGGAGGGTGGAAATAGACTTTCCAGGTTTTAAAAACCTGGAAAGTCTGGTGTGATCAAACCGTCATAATTTCTTTTTCCTTAACGGTCACGACATCGTCAATGTGTTTGACGTACTTGTTTACAAGTTCCTGCAAATCGTTTTCGGTGCGTTTGCCCAGATCTTCGGGCAAGCCGTCTTTCACAGCCTTTTTGAGGTGGTCGAGTGCTTTGTGGCGGGCGGTACGTACCCCCACTTTGCTCTCTTCTCCGGCGTGTTTGGCCTTTTTCACCAGGTCCTTGCGCCTTTCTTCCGTGAGGGGCGGGATGGACAAGCGAATGATCTCCCCGTCGTTAGCAGGCGTGATGCCGATGTTGGAATTGATGATGACGCGTTCGATGGGCCCGAGCATGTTGCGTTCCCAGGGCTGAACAACGACCGTACGGGCATCTGACACCTGTATATTTGCTATTTGTGCGATGGGCGTCGGGCTGCCGTAGTAGTCCACCAGGAGGTCTTGCAGGATATTGGTGGAGGCTTTTCCGGTGCGCAGTTTGGCGAGTTCGTGATCCAGGTGTTCCATGGCCTTGTCCATGTGGGCCTTGGCTTCTGCGATTGTTTGTTTGATGTCTTCCATTTTGTTGAAACTTGTTTACCTATTCAAGTGATCAAACTTTTATAATTGTTTGTCCGGGAGGAATTTACTTGGAGCGGCAAATTTGGCAAGTTTTCCGGGTTTCTTGGAACAGAACAGCCGAAAATGTGCGCAGAAGGACGAACAGGCCCCTACGAATTATTCTTGCCGCATACTGAATTGGGGAATGTGCGTACTTTTCGCACAAAATCGGGCGGCAGCCCATAGGGAACAAGCATCCATGCCGGAATTACAGGAAATAAAACGCACCTTGAGTCGTATCGAAAAATTGGAGCGTGAGGTCAACCTCAAGCAGCTACAGATCAACAGCCTGCTGGCGATCACGCAGGCTATTAACGAAAACGTGTCGGCGGACGGACTGTTCAATATGTACAATTCGTTCCTGCGCTGGGAGATCGGCATCCGAAAAATGGCGCTTTTTTTCAAGGAAACAGCGGGCTGGGAGTGTGTCACGTCACTCGGTGTGGAAGACCAACTGCTTCAGTACGACCTCAACCTCGAATTGCCGCATTTCCGCTCCACCCGGGGACTTGAAAACTCGGAGCATCCGTTTGTCCGCGAGTTCGACCTCGTGGTGCCGGTTATGCACAAAGACGAACCGATCGCCTACGCGTTTATCGGCGGCTTTTTGGACGAAGACGACGTGTACAACAAAGTGCAATTCGTGACCACCATCACCAACGTGATCGCCGTGGCCATCGAAAACAAACGCCTGTTCAAAACCCAACTCCGCCAGGAAGTCCTCAACCGCGAGGTGGAACTGGCTGCCGAAATACAGCGCACCCTCGTGCCGTCCCGCCTGCCTTCCGGCAGCAATTACGAGTTGTCCAGTATCTACAAGCCCCATTTTGCTGTTGGCGGCGACTACTACGACGTGGTGGAGTTTCCCGACGGCACCATCATATTTTGCATTGCCGACATCACCGGCAAGGGCGTGGCTGCGGCCTTGCTCATGGCCAATTTCCAGGCCAACCTGCGTGCACTGGTGACCCGTTGCCAGACGCTGGAAGAGATCGTTCAGGAAATGAACGCCGCCGTGTTCCGCGTCACGCAGGGCGACCGGTTTATCACCCTTTTCCTGGCCCGATACGATGTGAATTCCCGCACGCTGCACTACGTCAACGCCGGCCACACGCCCCCACTCCTGCTGAGTGCCAACGGCGACGAGGTCGTGCCGCTCAAAAACGGCTGTACCGTGCTCGGCTGGATGCCCGAACTGCCCTTCCTCGAAATCGGCGGTGTGTGCCTCACCGATGCAGCCACGTTGTTTACCTACACCGACGGCCTTACTGACGTGCGCAACAATGCCGGCGAGGATTTCAGCGAAGAACGCCTCATTGCGTTTCTGCAAAAGCATATCCACCTCGGCGCCAAGGAACTGAATTCTTGTTTGCTCGAACACGTAGAAGCCTTCCGCGAACGGCAACCCCTGCCCGACGACATCACTGTGCTGACCTGCAAGGTTTTTAAATAAAACACCCGCTTCACACACCCCTGCACACCCTTCGTAAACGCCACGCGCCTACCTTTGCCCGCCAAAAAAGACGCCATGATTCAACGCATCCAAACTGTGTTTCTGTTGCTGGCCGCCGGAGCGCTCGGAAGCCAATTTTTTTTCCCATACCTGCAAACCAGCGACGGTGATCCTGCCCGCTCCCTGCCCGTGCTATCCGACGGCGTGCTGAACCCCCTGGACAATCCCGGCCTCCTGGGCCTCACCGGATTGGGAGCAATCATCTCTTTAGCCGCCATTTTTTTGTTCAAAAACCGCCCGCTTCAAACGCGTTTGGCGCTGACAGCCACCGGTGTGGGCATTATGCTGGCCGTGCTGCTGGCAATCACCACAAAAATGACGCTCGACCAGGTGCCAATGGGCGGCACCGCACAATTTTCCTCCGGCCTGACGCTGCCGGTGTTCGCAGCTGTGTTGAACTGGCTGGCCGCACGCGCCATCCGCAAGGACGAGTCGCTGGTGCGCTCGATGGACAGGCTCCGGTAAGCTCTAAATGTCACAGAGGCCCACAGAGTTTTAGAGGGCACAGAGTTTTTCTCCCTCGTAGAGCAGTAGTGTCACAGAGCGCCACATGGAGAAAAAAGGAGGCTCACATAGGTTGTTCAAAAACGCCTCTGTGGGCCTTCTTTTTTTTCCGCCTTGCACGGTTACAAGCTCAAACGACATAGTTACAGGTCAAAACGACACAGTTACAAGCTCGCACTTGACAACCGCCTCCCCGCGATTGTATCTTGAGGGCCGTTCTTCGAGCCGGTTTTGGTGGCGATGGCCCAAGTACTTTTCCAATAATTTGTAAACAACTTTTTCAAAAAACGGGCTATACTTTTGCTGCCGGGCCGCGCAAGGGGCACATTCAAACCTTATTTTTCACACAAACCGATCTTGTTATGAAAAAAACAAACCGATTCCGTTCACCACACCGCAGCCCGAGATTTCGGGGGGGGGGCAACCGCCTTTTCAGTGGCATTATCAGACTTGTTTGACATGCGACCGATGCGAAAGCATGTCCTTCAATTCCTGCTGCCGATATTGGGAATCTTGTCCACATGGGTGCCTGTATGGGGACAGGAAACGCCCTGCCCTGATCCACCGGCCTGCGACAAACTGAAAATCGAAGCCGTCCGCGTCTACGAAAACGTGGCCACTACCTGCACGGACAACACCGTGTCTTGTGGCGACCGTTTCAGCCAGATGTTCTTCAAAATTTACCTGCGCATCGAGACCCCGCTCAGTAGCACGCCGTTCAATCTGGATTACAGCACGCTCGACGTCTCCGTCAAACTGAAAAAACTGAACGCCCCGATCCAATATTCCTATATAAATGTGTCCGCAACGGACGACTGCTTCAAGGCGAGCACAAACGGAGGCAAATGGTACGGCTACAACGATCCCGACGGCAACAAGGTCATTTGGGACCCACAGGAAAACGAGGTGGCCATCAGTTTTGCCAACCTTGACCCCAATAGCGGCAACTGTGGTGTGACTGCGTCTGGCGGTCTGACCGGCAACCAGATCACCTTCACCTACGACCAGCCGGACTGTACTGCCTCGTGTGGCACCCTGACGACCTCCTGTGCTTATGTGGAGTTGTTTACCATTGTGGTCAACGCCTATCCGGGCGAATACGTGGCGCTGGAGATGGGCGAACTTCTGTATGTACCGAAATCTGATCCTAACGCCAATTGCAGTCCGATCGGAGTCGTCAATTCGGTGTCGAACGTACACTGCTACGCTCTGGCAAGCAGCACTCCCATCGCCTCTCCGCCCACTTATGCCTCTACACCCAATGCCGATATGGAGGCTATGTTCATGTCCCCGGTGGCTGACGGCAACGGCGGCTACACCGTGGATATACAGGTCAAAAACAACAGTGCGAGTCAGAGTTTCGCGCTCAATTACCTGGAGTTTATGTCCAAAGCCACGATCTTTCAATTGGACAAGCCATTTGAGTACATCGGAGCCAGGCCGCGCGAAATTGACGGCGGGTTGGTGTCGCCACTCAATCCTAATGAACGCATACTCTACTTGCATTACCGGGTGAATGCCGGTGGCCAGATACTGGGGCCGGGTAGCACATGGACACTCTGCACCATCAAGATGGGGCCGCCGCCTTTGACGAATCAGGCCTGGGGTGTCACACTGGAGTTCAAGGACAGCGAAACGAAATCCCGCCTGAAAACCGGTGTGCCGGCCTGCACGACGCTGAAAACCTCCGGTACCTCTGAGGTGGACGTACAGGGCACCATCCTGTGCTCCAATATCGGCATCACGTTCCGGGTAGAGGCCCAGGCCGGCACCTGCACCGGTACCCCGGCGACTGCGAAGGTGGGGCTAAACTCGGAGGTTCCCGGATATTGGAAAATCCGGCAGGTACGCTTTGAGGTCACCTTTGACCTCGATCCGGGCGTGAGTATCTCGGATGTGACTTTTCCCGATTGGCCCACCGTGGACTGTGACCCATACGGCTGCGTGCAGGAGCCCGATGTATGCTGGGAAGTAAGCCCGGACGGCAAAACGCTCTCGTACTGTTTTTTGACCACCAACGCCGATGTGGTGGAGTTCTTTCTCGACCCGGAGGCGTACATGCTGGTGGAATTTTCCAACTCAGGCGACGGCTGCGTGAAAGGCGCCACGACTACACTCGTGGAAATCCGATACCTCCAGTTTAACAACGAGGTACAAGTATGCATACCGCCGGTGGAGCCGCCAACAGGCTTCCCGCAGTGCGGCCCGGCCGTCACGGGGCGGATCGCCACAGAGGCAAACCTCGGACTTGAGGATGCCGATGTGCAGCTGAAGTACACCTGCACATCGGCAACCTGTTCCGGGACTTGTAACACCGTGACGACAAGCACAACCCAAACAGGAACCTTCGGCTTTTGTACTGTTTGCGGGAATTGCGACATGTTCGATGTGGTGCCGGAAAAGGATAATGATCCGCTGAACGGGGTGTCGACGTTTGATTTGGTGCTTATCAACAAACACATACTTGGACTGGAGCCACTCAACTCCCCCTACAAGATGATCGCGGCGGATGCAAATAAAAGCAATAGCATCACTACCTTCGACATCGTGGGGTTGCGCAAGCTCATCCTAGGCATCTTTACAAACTTTAGCCAAATCAAATCAGATCAGACCTCTTGGCGGTTTATAGATGCGGATCTTGTATTCACAAATCCAACTAACCCTTTCATGCATCTGCCTTTCCCCGAATCAATCAACTGTGTCGCTCCTCCAGCCTCGGGTCTTGATTTTGTCGCCGTGAAAGTGGGCGATGTAAACGGTAACGCCGTGACCAGCACCCGCCCGGGCGAGCGCCCCGTGCTCCCGGTTTCCTTGGGCACAACCGGCACCCGTGCCCGTGGCGGAATTTTCACCGTGCCGGTGATTTATACCGGCGACAAAAAAATCGAGGCGTTCCAGATGGGCCTGCGTTTTGACCCATTCAGAGTGGAATTGCTCAGCCCGTCCATGGGCGACTTGCCCGGCTACACGGCCGATCATTTCGGGCTCACGCACCGGGCCGAGGGGGAAATAAAGACCCTGTGGCTGTCACCCACGGGCGACGAGTTCGACCGCATCGGGGCAGGAACCGTCCTGTTTTACCTGAGTTTCCGCGCCCTGACCGATCTGCCGGAAAGCGAGCCGCTACTCCTCTTGGACGACAACTTGCTGGACAACGCCGCCTGGGAGGCCGACCTGTCGGAGTACTCGCTTGCTCCCGACCCGAACGCCGGGCATCGTGACGAAACGCTGTCCGCCGCCACGGGTACGGGTTTGAGGGCCGGTGTGCGCCCCAACCCCAGTTCCGGCGAGGTGGTGTTTTCCGTACATGCGCCGCAGGCCGGACCGGGACGCGTGGTACTGTTCGACGCCTTCGGCAAGATGATTTTCACGCGCCGCGTGGAGTTCGCCGCCGGAATGCAAGACATACCGGCGCCCGAAACGTCCGCCCTGCCGCCCGGCGTGTACGTCTGGAAGGTGCTCGCCGACGGCCGAAAGGTTGCCGGGCATCTGGTGAAGCAATAACTACGATTTATTGTTCCCGCAGTGTCGAGGTGACTGCCAGTCACCCCGACACTGTTATCTTCAAACGCGCAAACCGTTCCACGAACATGAAACGCATACTCCCGCTTTTTTTTCTTGCCTCCCTTGCCACGAATCCGGCACAAAGCCAGAACCGGATACACGTCAACCACGCCGCCACGGGCGCCAATACCGGCTCCTCTTGGGCCGATGCCTTCACCGACCTGCAGGCCGCCCTCGCCCTCGCCCAGGCCGACGACGAGGTGTGGGTGGCGCAGGGAACTTACCGCCCTACCGGCGGGGCGGATCGAAAAATATCCTTCGAGCCTAAAAGCCGTGTCCGGTTGTACGGCGGCTTTGCCGGCACAGAGACCGACCTGGCCCAGCGCGACTGGCAAGCCTACCCGACCGTGCTCAGCGGCGATATCGGCGTGCCGGACGACAGCACCGACAACAGCTACAACGTGGTGTATCTCCGCCACCCCGATGTGGGCACAGTACTCGACGGATTCACCATCCGCCACGGCAACGCCGACGACACCCAGGCGGCATTTACCAGCCGCGACCGCCCCATCTGCGGCGGCGGGTTGTACATCATGGCCGAGGACGCGGAGGCGTACCCCGACATCGTCAATTGCCGCTTCGAGCGCAACACGGCCTACCAGTCGGGCGGGGCGGTGATGGTTAACGCCGGCGGCGACGGTTCGGCCCTGCCGGTATTTCGGGCATGCGTGCTGGCCGACAACCGCGCTGTGCGCAACGGCGGGGGTATGGCTCGATTCGGGGGCAGCTGGGAAGACCGCGGCCCTTTCCTGCGTGACTGCCGATTCGAGCGTAACAACGCCGGGCAACGAGGGGGAGGACTGTATCAGGTCATGTCAAGTGGAACCGATAGTCTAGTGATGACCGGCTGTGTGTTTAAGGAAAACTCGAGCTCCGTTGCTGGAGGAGGGGTATTCTTCTTATTGGGACGCCCGGACAAAAGTTATTTTGGTTCCTTAAACACCGTTTTTTTCAAGAATGCAGCCGGAGAAGGCGCTGCCTTAGACTTGTTTTCAAATGGTTCTCCCTTTGAAGGGGATATTGTGATTGACTTCAACTTTTTTCTTTCCAACACAACAAACTCCAACCCAATAATAAATGAGCCATCTATTTTGTATGTTGTTATATTTGGGGAAAACGGCAGATTTGAAATTAATAGAACAATGCTTAAAGACAATCAATCTGGAGGCCGTCTATCGATAATTGAATGCCAGGTTGATTCCCTGAGCATCTATGGCACACATTTCATAAACAATTCAAAGAATGGGATTTATGGAGGGCAAGCGTTCTTAATTGCATCTTTAAATGTGGTATCATTCAATGAATGTGTTTTTAAAAAAAATATAAATTATCAAACTATAATCCATGTTCCAAACAACAATAATGTTTTTATCCAAAATTCCTTGTTTAATTCAAATAAAATGTTGAGTCAATCTAATTGGAACAATTCAATAGTTCAGAATGACGGTTCGCCTCTACAAATGAATGTTATTAACTCAACCTTTACCAACAATAATAAGTCTGCGATTTTAAATTTTAATCAAAACATTAATGAAACCCAGATCAGTACGTTTCATTTGTCAAATACCATTTACCAGGATACTGCTCGAGTCAATCACTTTCCGCACGGCTGGAAACCCCAAACCCTCCTCACCCACTCCTACTTCGACACCCTCAACTGCGCCGCCCTGCCGCCCAACATCACCTGCGGCCCGGGCATGATCATCGGCGGCGATCCCATGTTCGTCGCCCCCGACTCCGGCGACTACCGCCTGCAACCCTGCTCCCCGCTCGTGAACGCCGGCAGCAACGCCTATGTCTCCACGCCCACCGACCTGGCCGGCAACCCGCGCATCGAAGGTAGCACCGTGGACATCGGCGCCTACGAGCATCAGGGGCCGGCGCTCGCTGCCGCGCCCACGGCTCAGCCCTCCTGCCCCGGCGGAGCGTCCGGGGGCATCGGTATCGAAGTGCAGGAGGCCTGCCCGCCCGTGGCGGTGGCCTGGCAGTCCGGCGCGGCCTCCGGCACCATACTCTCCGGTCTGCCGCCGGGCGAGTACCAGATCACCGTGACGGATTCCAAAGGACTGACGCTCGCCTTCTCGGCCACTGTCCCCGTCGGCGACACACCCACACTCACTACCCTTCCCACGCCCGTCGCCTGCGGCGACACGCTCGGCGGCTCGGCTGCCGTGTCCGTGTCCGGCGCAACCGCCCCGCTCGCCTTCGACTGGGGCACGCTCGGATCGGACAGCCTGCTCTCCGGCCTGCCGCCGGGACTGTACCCCGTCACCGTCACCGATGCGCGCGGCTGCACTGCCGTCGGCAGCGTGCAGGTGGACCGCTCGGGCAACCTCGGCGTGGACATCACGGCGCAGCCCGTCTCCTGCCACGGTGCCGCCGACGGCAGCCTCACTGTGCTGCCTGCCAACGGCAAAGCGCCCTTCGCCTGGAATTGGAGCAACCCGCCCGGCGCCGCCACACCCACCGTCGGTCCGCTCGGCCCCGGCACCTACGAGGGCACCCTCACCGATGCTTTCGGCTGCACCATCGGTTGGGTGCTGCCGCTGGGACAGCCCGGGCCTTTGCAGCCCAGCGCCTTTGTGACCGATGCGACCGACAGCGCCAAGGCCGACGGCGCCATCCTGCTCATCCCCCTCGGCGGAACCGGGCCGTACTCGGCGCTGTGGGCCGGCGGCCAAACGGGCCTGCTGCTCGACAGCCTACCGCCGGGTGCTTACATGGCTACCGTGACCGACGCCAACGGTTGCACGGCAGCCACACCGGCCGTCCTCGTGGGCGTGACCACGGCTGCCGGCGAGCCGGACGCCGCTGCCGGCTGGCAGGTGCTGCCCAACCCGGCGAGTACTGTGCTTTCGGTGCTGCTGGAGGATGCCGCTCCCGCGCCGCTGCGGGTGCGGCTGTGGGGAGGCGAGGGGCGTTTGGCGCAGGAAGGCGTGCTGCCCGCCGGGGCGGAGCGGTTAGTGCTGGACGTGGGCGATCTGCCGCGCGGCATGTACTTCGTGCAGGTGGGGGCAGCGGTGCGGAAGGTGGTGCTGCGGTAGTTTTACATGTCACAGAGGCCCACAGAGTTTTAGAGGGCACAGAGTTTTACTCCCTCGTAGAACAGTAGTGTCACAGAGATCATTGCTACAAGGCGATTAGCAGGGATTTTTCCAGAATGGAGAATTCAGCGGGCGAGGTGCCGAGAAATTCCCCGTCGGCTTCGAGCAGGGTGGGTATGGCGCCAATGTGCTCCACGTGCAGACTTTTGGTTTGAAAACTGCCTACCCTGGGGTGGCTCAACAGGCTTCCGTTGTAAAACCGGCGCGTTTGCAGCAGCACCTCCAGTTTGGGCAGACGTCGCGCGTAGGTGACCGCGAGCAGGCCGTCGTCGGGCACGGCATGGGGCACCAATTGCATCCCGCCGCCGGAGTAGCGGCAAATACCGACATTGATCGTGTAAAACGAATCCTCCACCACTTCGTTGGCCCACCGCAACCGCGCAGGGGTCAGTTGGTACTCGAACAGGTACTGCCCAACCATGAGCAGGTACTGGAAACGCGACACAAACCGGTGTCGTTCGAGTTTTTTGGCAATAAACGCGTCGTAGGCCATGCCGGCTACATTGACAAAAAAGCGCTCCGCCGGCAGGCCGTCTTCTTGCAGGTAAGCCACCTTGCCGGCATCCTGCAAAACCGTTTCCCCGGATTGTAACCGGCGTAACCGTTCGCGCGGATCGTGCGAAATGCCGTACGTGCGCGACCAGTCGTTGCCCGTGCCGATGGGCAACAAGGCGTAGGTGATGTCGGTCGGTGCTGCGTGTGGCTGGAGCAGGATACCGTTGGCGATCTCGTGGTTGGTGCCGTCGCCACCGAGTCCGAGGATATGGCGGTGGCCTTTGAGCACTGCATCGTCCACTAACCGTACTGCGTGGCCGCGGTGCTCCGTGAATTTGACGGTGTAGGCGAACCCGAGTTCCTGAAGCAGCGCTTCGATATCGGGCCAATGCCGCCCGACAGCCCCGTTGCCCGCAGCCGGGTTGGCGATGATGTACCAGCGTGGTGGGTTCATGTTGTTCATTTTTAACACCTTTGCATTGTGCAACTTCAACTTGATTTTTTGCAGTTCGAACCGGCGTTGCGGCTCGCTAAAACCGCCGAGGGGCGCGTCGTATTCGACCCGATCCGGCGGAAAAATGTGGCCCTCACCCCCGAGGAATTGCTGCGCCAGTTGGTGCTGTTGTACCTCCTGGAGGTCAAGGGCTACCCGGCCAACCGCATCCGTTCCGAGATCGGCCTCACGCTGAACGGCCTGCCACGGCGCTGCGATATCGCCGTGTTCGATGCAGCAGTACAACCCTGGCTGCTGGTGGAGTGCAAGTCGCCGAAAGTGGCGCTCACGCAAGCGGCATTTGAGCAGGTGGCGCGGTACAACCTGCGTTTCCGGGCGCCCTTTCTTGCCGTCACCAACGGGTTGGCCACGTACAGTTGTTCTTTGGATTTTGAGCAGGAGACGGTTGCTTTTTTGCCTGACTTGCCGGAATATCCGGGTCGGGGGGATGTATCAAAATACACCACAGATTAGCACAGATTCACACAGATTAACTTCTTCAGACTAATCTGTGTGAATCTGTGCTAATCTGTGGTGCCTGTAAACTATCATCTTCAAATCCCTTCGCGGCGGCGTTCCTTTGCCAGTTTTATTTCCCGCACGTCGAATTCCTGTCGAAGTGCTTCGTGAATAATATCGGCGGTTTGCATATAGTGTTCGCCAAGCGTCCACCAGCCAATGTCCACTTTCATATCGTCGCGGCTGATACCCGTGACGACCACCTCGACCGGGCGGCCTGGCAACAGCCATTCGCCATGTGTGGCGGCGGCATCTGCCGCTTCGCGCAATACGGTCAGCGGAGTAGCGCTATCTACCAGCACGCTCACTTCCACCAGCACTTCGGCGCCTTTGACAATATTTACGATAGGCCCTTCCGTCATTTTAGAATTGGGTACGATGATTTTCTTGGCGTGGTCGGTGGTGAGTATCGTATTGAAAATCTGGATTTCCGCTACGTGGCCCTGGTGGTCGCCCACCGAAATCAGGTCGCC
>Ga0154020_10001235_pt1 | contig 31717 bp, 20 predicted proteins | sample Klosneuvirus_201_FD_109709 | JGI IMG/M metagenome (GOLD analysis project Ga0154020, IMG submission 109709) | Active sludge microbial communities from wastewater, Klosterneuburg, Austria - Klosneuvirus_20160825_MG | ecosystem: Engineered > WWTP > Aerobic digester > Activated sludge | place...
CTCAGATTGACCTCGCTTTTTTGACAGCAGAAGAAAAGTGCCGGATCATAAGAAAGGACCGTCGTGACATGTTGTCACCGGCTGTTCACTCGTCGAAAAAATTTCAATCCTGAACATTGTTATTCCCGATTCAAGGAGCTTCAAATGAGATTGCCGGGGCCAGCCCATGTTCTATCAGTCGGTGTGTTTGTGGTTGGGGCACTTGCGATGGTGACCCAGGTGACTTCCGGGTGTAAACCACGGGGTGCCGCGTCGGGATTGCGCGATGAAACAGTTCCCGCTGGAAAAACAGCCGAGACACTTTCCGAGCTCTCCCGGCGTGCCGCTGCCAACGACTGGCGGTACGAGATTAACCCGGAGGCGGTCAACAACGACCTCTACGACAACAAGCTGCGGTCAGGCATTGAATTTTTTGCAGCTCCTCTGACTGCGGTTCAGGTATGCCCCGAAGAGCACAAAGTGCAGATCGACGGCAAGCCCGCCTGTCTGGCCTTTGATAACCTCATGGCCTACGACTACTACACGGGAAAAGACGTTCAAAAAGGCTTTGCGCATATCATTCCGCAGAAGTTGGGAGCTGACCAACCTGAGATGGATAAGTATATGCAGGAAGGCGATATCATCGTCTACTTCCATCCGGAAAACCGCAGCGGTGAACTCGATAGCGACGCCATGCAGTGGCGGGCAAGCCATGCGGCGACCATCGTCAAGAAAAACGGCAAGCTCGCCACCGCCGATACACCTGCCGGTTACGCGCAGCCATTCACCGGCGCGGACCCTACGGCCTTTCACGTGTATCGCTTTATGCCCAAAGATGAACAAGGGGCTGACTTGCCGGATGCCGCGGCGCAGAAATACCGTTCGATGCTGGCAAAATGGGCGACCCTTGGCTTCGACCAGTTTACCTTCACCGGGGCCTATGACTCGGCGGCAGGTCAATTGACTGATTTGCGTCCACGCAAGAATATCGGGAAGTTTGGCGATTTCTATATCCGATCCGCAGCAGAAGGTCCGCAATCGAACTTCCCGCGGATGTACTGCGCATGGTTCGTTTACACCAACCTGTCCCTCGCCTGGATGTTCCCGATGAATGAACGCGGTCTGGCCGACATCCCGTCCGCAAACCTCGTGCAGCCAGAAGGCTCCTTTGCGCACATCAAGCGCGGATTTCAGTACAATGGCTCACCTGCCATGTCGTCATACATCGACAACGATCCGGCTCTGGTTCCGCACGATCAATATCCTTTCCGTCCGTTTACGGCCTATGAGCTGGTCCGTGGATTTCTCCATCGCCTGGTCGGACCGGACGTTGCAGACCCTGCTGTCTTCGTGGGACGCGCGATGAACAAAGCCGGCATCCTCGCGGGACTCGCGCAGGATCGCGAAATTCTTTCTACGTTTGAAGCTCGCGCGGGCTACGTTCCGCACTACGATGAGCAGTGGGCAAACCGCCACAATCCGGAGATTCCCGCCGCGCTGGCGAAGTTCGCTGGAATGTATCAGGAGCTGGCGCAGAAAGTTCAAGCAGGTCAGATGCCGGTGCAGGAAGCGGTTGACGCAGTCAATGCTGCCTACGCGACCCAGACCGCAGAAAAAGAAGCGGATGGAACCTTCCAATATACGAAGCGCTGGGTACCTCCGTATATCTATAATTATGTGGCAAATAATTACGACACCCGTGGCCGAAGTGCCGGACGCCCGGTGCTGGCTTATATCGGGACGGTTTTGCCGGAAAAATACACGAAATTAGCGGGGTCGTCGGGCGGAGCAGCCAGCCTCGTCGTTCTTCCCTCCACCGCGCCAGGCGAAGAAGACAAAAAGCTTGATCGTGATATGTATGCAGCTCTGGGCATGACCCCCAAGAGTGATTTGCGTGGATACCGCGAATTTTTCGAGTGCCTCGCAAACGAAGCAAGGGCTAATTGCGGTACGAAGATTAAACAGCGCTTTACCAAGGCCGAAGCGGATGCTCTGCTGGTTATGGCGTTTGATTGGAAGGAAGGGACCCGACTTTCCGAGAAAAATGCGCTTACGCGAAATGATTATGGTCTTGACGCGACATTGTTCCGGCGTTTGCTGGCTTCTTATTGGAATAACCCAGCGGATTCGTTCCGTCCCAATCTGCTGGAAGATCCCAGCCGTGCAATCAAAAATTCAGTGTTGAACTTCCGCATTCTGATGGCAAGTCCTCTGGCACTGAATGCCGAGCAGATGCCCGACGATGAGGTGGGTCTGCGAACGCGCCGGACGACCACGATGCCATGTATGACCTCCGGGGCGGCCGCGCCCCAGGGAACCCCGGCTACGTGCAGTGCTGCTGTGCGACCGAGCGGACAAAGAGTTACGATGCCAGCGAATGACTCACGGGCTGGATGGCATCACCAGTGGGTTCAGCGTCGAAGCCGCTAGCGTACAACGTAAGGGAAAGGCGGTTCATCAATGGTTCAAATCCTCGTATTCATCGGTGTCATCGCCTTATTTGCGGTGTTCATTTACAACGGCTTAGTCAGCTCGCGCAATGAGGTTGCGAATGTGATGGGGGCGGTCGACGCGACCCTTAAAAAACGTTTTGATCTGATTCCTAACCTCGTCGCAACAGTGCAGGAATATGCGGCTCACGAAAAGGCGACCCTGACTGAACTGACGGCTTTGCGGACGAAGGCGATGACTCCAGGGCTGTCGCCGGGGGAAAAGCTCCAGGTTGAGCAGCAGCTAAGTTCGGCACTTCGAGGACTGATGGTGCAGGTAGAAGGTTACCCGGACCTAAAAGCCAACTCGAACTTTCTGCACCTCCAACAGTCCTTGCACGAAACAGAAGAACAGATCATGGCCGCGCGACGTGCCTATAATGCGGCGGTTACGCACTACAACAACCGCGTGCAGGGATTTCCCGGCAGCATCTTCGCAGCGATGTTCGGATTTCGGCCGGAAAACGTGTTGCGTACGGCTGAAGCTGAAAAAGGCAACGTCAATGTGAAGAACCTGTTTCGCACCTAGAATCGGCAATCCGCGTCAGACGCGGCTTTCATTTTTCGGGAGTGGGATCTTTTGGCATGACACTGCCAGCACAACAGACGGCGCCGCCGCCGGTGGCAGGAGCTGGTACACGATCGTTTTCTGACCTCATGCCCCTGGTTCAGGAAATGGAACGTGTCCGCGCCATCGCGGCGGCGAAAGTTAAGAAACACCTTCTTGCTTTCGCCCCTTTTTTTCTCGCTGCTTTGATTGGCCCTTTCTTTCTGAATGCCCGCATCAGTCCATTCATTCTTTTCGCTCCCCTGGCCATCTTGATCGCTATTGCCTGGTTCTCGATTCCCAATGAGGTTGCTGCGTTCAAACGCCGATTTAAGAACGAACTCGTCCACGCCATTATAAAAAGATTCAGCAGTGAATTAGAGTATTTTCCGACGCGCGGCGCGAGTCAGGCGGATCTGATGGGAACGCTGCTTTTCAATACGCAGCCTAATCGCTTTTCCTCAGAGGATCTTGTCACCGGCATCTACGCCGGAGTTCCGGTCGCGTTCTCGGAGGTTCGCGCCAAGAGAGTTGAGACCAAGGGAACCGGAAAGAACCGGCGGACGGAAACCGAGATAATCTTCAACGGCGTGCTTTTTATGGCTCGTTTCAACAAGCGATTCAAGTCAACGACCTTGGTGTTTCCGGATGTTGCTGAAGCGGCCTTTGGGAAAATGGGGCAGTTTTTCCAGGAATTAGGTGCGGGTTTTGTGGGTGGCGGAGCACCTGCGGGTGGCAAAATGCAGCTCATCAGGCTCGATGATCCCGAATTCGAAAAGATGTTTTCTGTCTATGGGCAGGATCAGGTGGAAGCCCGGTACATTCTCACCCCCAGCTTCATGCAGCGAATGTACTCCATCGGTCAGCGCAAAGGTGGAAAAGTCTCGATTTCTTTCCGTGAAAACGTCATCACTCTTGCGGTTTCTTCTCCGGCGGACTTGTTTGAGGCGTCGGTGTCACAGAAGGTGAACCCCGAGTTTGTCGGGCAGACCATCGAGGCCATTGCCGGCTACCTGGCTATCGTCGACGAGCTCAAACTCAACCAACAACTATGGGCCCAATAATGAAATTGTCCCCAGTTTTTCGGGTGTTGGCGGCTTACAGCGGAACGCGTTCTTTTTGCTAAAGTTTTTCATGGTTTTTGCCGATAAAGCTGGTGAACGGCACACTCAAAGGCGCAACATGACCAATCTTCTAAAACCGATGGCTTTGGTTTCCGGCTTGTCCATGTCGCTTCTGCTAGCCCTAAGCGGCTGTGCTGAAAGCAAATTTGGGGCGAACGGCGCCAAAAAAGGGACGGATGATGCTACGGCAAACCCAAAAGGCACTCTCGCAATCCCCGGCGCGGAGACGGTCAACATTGCGGAGCCATTTGAAGTAAAAAATGGTGACCTTGAGTTAGAGTTCGATCCCGGGAACGACGATCGCGAGGTCGGAGAGAAAAAGAAAAGACCACTCACTATTTATTTTGCACTCGATGTCACGGGGTCCATGGACGCTATCATTGAGGCGATTAAAACCAACATCAATCAATTTGTGACCCAGCTGCAGTCTAAAGACTTCGACCCTATGGTCGGTATTGTCACATTCACAGACACGGTTGATCGCGCGCTGCCGCTGACGAAAGACATCAGTTCCTTTCAGACCTTTGTCGGTGGATTGCGGGCGCAGGGTGGCGGAGATGCACAGGAGGCTTCTCTTGCTGCAGTCGAAGATATTTTAAAGCGCCTCGAGACGGAAGAAACCCGGGATAACGCCGTACGAACTATTTTGGCGATCACGGATAATCCCGGTCACCGAGGCGGTCCCGCCATGGGACATGGCGTTCGGGATAACTGCGGCATTGCCGAGACAGCGGCGGCATTTAACAATATATCGAAAGACCGTCACAGCTATTTCCGTCTTTATCACTCGATGGCTCCCTCCAATTGGCCCCGTGTTCACCCATGTGGCGGCTTCGGCAGCGGGCAGGATCAATATAATCAAATACTCACCAATATTTTTCCTGACGTTCCCCAGGGCGACCGGGGGGCTGCTTTAACCTGGCCATTTACTGGTGACACGCTCTTGACTGATTTTGTGAGTAAGTTGGAAGAGATCAAGCCGGACCGCAATTTGGTTTGTTTGGCGCGCAGTGCGAATCTTTTCATCGACGACAAGGTGTATTCAAAGTGGGCGGCGAGCGATCTGGCAGAGACTTACAAGTCTTTCAGTGCCGGTAAAACATTGAAGTTTGATCAAATGATCAAGAAAGCCGATTTGGCGAAGATTGAATCGGAAGGCGGCAAACTCAAGGTAAAACGCTGTTGCCTCGACCGTACCGAAGCCGAAGCTGGCAATTTTGAAACCTGCGTCAAAGAGCCCGAGCAGATCGTCGAGTTCCGCGTCAAAATTAAGTAAAGCCACACCTATTTTGCATCAATTGTGAAGCCGCCGATTCATTTTGAATAGGCGGCAGCACCCCTAAATGGAATCACCCGATCAAGGTCCGCTTCGCCAAGGGCCAATGCCAGCAGGCGATCAAATCCCAGTGCATTCCCGCAACAGGGGGTGAGGCCCTGCCTAAGAGCGCGATAGAAATCAGGATCCTCCGGAACGGGATCATTTCCAGCTGCCAGCCGCAAATTAGTCGCCTCCCTGATGCGATCCCGGTTTTCCTGTTCTCCTAACAACTCCTCAAACCCGTTGCATAGCTCAACCACCGCAGACATCGGAGAGAGCGGCGATGGCAAATAGAATTCGAAACGATGGGCCAGACCGTCTTTAACCACTGCGAGAGCCGCCTGTGATTCTGGATAATCCATGAGAACAGCCCCTCCCATCCGAGCGATCCCAGGCTCGACACTATCGAGAAGTACTTTAAAATAAGCGGTTTCAAAGCAATCGTGCGGCTGGACCGAGGTGTTGCCGGCAGCGCGTGCCTTTGCAGCAAGATCCGGGTCGCCGTCGATTAGTTCAATGTGGGCGAACTCGCGAAAGGCCTCGAATACGGGAAGCCGCTGAAATCTTGCCGGCAATTTGGCGGGGTGAATAGTCCAGCGCCGCCGGCGCGCCACCGACTTTACTGCGGCGAACGATTCGGTGATGAGTTGCTCGGTTTGATCGATGATATTTTTATAGGAGATCTTCTTCTGGTACCACTCGAGCATCGTGAACTCTGGATGATGCCAAGGGCTCAGTTCTCCCTGATTACGAAAACAGCGTGCCAGGTGAAAAGCCCGGTCGACACCCGCAGCTAAGGCCTGTTTAAGGTGAAGCTCGGGGCTTGACCGCAAAAATAGTTCGCGGGATCGACCTGCATGGTCAATCCACGACGTCTTGAAGTAATGCAGGTGGACTTCCGTACCTGGACAGACCACCGCAATCGGTGTGTCTACTTCCAGGTATCGGCGATGTTGAAAGAAACTCCTTATGACCCGCTGGAGAGCGTCTCGCGCGGTCCAGATGTCGATGACTGGCGAGTTGGCCGGTTCAGCTTTCTTTTTTCGGCTTTGCAGCGGGCTTCGCATGGTCGCGCTTATGCTTGTCCTTGTGGATCTGGTCGAGTTTGGCCGCGATCATTCCCAGCGCGGAATCGGGTGCAGGAGTGTCGGTATGGACGTTGCGGATTCCCAGTGGCACACCGGTGGCGATCTCGAAAGCCTCGTGGAAGTGGTGGATTGGGTAGATTTTCAGCTTACCGGACTCAACCGCTTTTCGTACTTCAGTATGAAGCATGAGCGTCGGAACATTCTGATAAGGGAGCATCAGCATGTACTCTTTGCCCTTGCCGAGTATCTGCACCGTTTTCCAGAAGCCTTCGATTTTCTGATTAACACCGCCAACGGGTTGCACGTCTCCAAATTGGTTGAGACTTCCGGTGACTGCGAGATTCTGTTTTACGGGAATTCCGGCCAAAGCGCTGACGATAGCAATCAGCTCAGCGGCGGTCGCGCTGTCGCCATCGATCATGCCATAGCTTTGCTCAAAGCAGACGCTCGCTGAGACGCCCATGCTGTGCTTTTTAGCCAGAATCGAAGTGAGGAATCCGGTAAGGATGAAGACGCCTTTATCGTGGATGCGTCCGGAAAGTTTGGAAGCCCGCTCGACGTTGATGATGCCGTCGTTGCTAAGTGCGGTTGAACAGGTGATGCGTCCTATTTTTCCGAATGAATAGTCTCCCATGTCATAGACGGCTAGGCCATTGACCTGTCCAATGCGGGTTCCATCGACCTGTAGCAGCATGTCTTCGGTACGGACCATCTGCAGGAGGTTTTCCTCGACGAGGTTCACGCGGAAATACTTTTGATCTAACGCTGCTTCCACGTGTTCGCGGCGGACAGTCTTTGCTTTCTTTTCGCGGGCAATAAAATCAGCTTCTATTGTCAAATCTTTGAGATCCCCAAACTGCGTCGAAAGCAGTCGCTGGTCATCTACCAGCCGGGAGCCGTATTCGACGATCGTGGCCACGCCGCTGCGGTCGAAGGGGAGGAGTTTTTCAATCTGGGTGCGGGTTGCGACAAAGGAGGCGTAGGAGTTGATGTTGGGCTGACTCCTCTCCATTTTATAATCGAAGTCGGACTTGATCTTGAAGATTTTCCGGAAATCTTCATCCATGTCGTAAAGGATATGGTAGATCTCGTCGTTGCCGATCAGGATGACTTTGAGGTCGAGAGGGACTGGCTCGGGACGCAAACCAGAAGTCGGCAGCAGCGAATACTGCTCACCCATATCCTCGATGAATCCCAATCTGTTTTTCAGAACCCGCTTAAGGGTGTCCCATATCGAAGGTGTCCGAAAGATGTCGATGGCATGGAGCACGAGGTAGCCGCCGTTGGCGCGGTGAACCGCCCCGGCTTTGATCATCGTAAAGTCAGTCAGGTACATTCCGTGCTCGACGTTTTTTTCGATGCGCCCGAAAAGGTTGTACCAGGTTGGGTTCGTTTCGGTGATGACCGGCGCGCCACGGGTCTGGGTGTTGTCGATAAAGACATTGACCTTGTAACGGCGAAAGCGGTCCCGGGGATCCGCGTGGGGCGGTCCCTCCATGTCCGGCGCGGGATTTTGTTCGTCTGTCTCAACAAAGTCGAGAATGTTTTCGAGGATCTGTTCCCGCACGGCGGTCAGGTATTTTTCAATTTCTTTAAAGGGCTGATATTTTTCGAGCATTGGTTCGACCTGGCTATTGACCAGCTGCAGGCCGAGCTCGTGACGGAGCTTTTCAACATACTCTTTGGTTTCGCCTTCAACAGCACGGACCTTGCGGGCAAAATCCAGTACCTCTGGCTCAAGCTGGGAACGCTTGTCTTCGATCGAATCGCGCTGAACTTCGTTAAGCTTGGAGTATTCTTTTTCAGAAAGGGCTCTCCCCTCGAACACGGGAACTGTTTCAATGCCCATCCGCGTTGATTTCACCTGAAAATCAAGGCTTTTGGCCCGTTTTTCCAGATCGCTGAAGAGCTTGGATTTGCGCTCGTTTGACGCAGAAACATAGGCATTTACAGCATTTTCATAGTCCTCAGACTGCAACGCGGAAGGGATCTCATCGCGCAGATTTTTAATGAGAGTGTCCATGTCCTTTTTGAACTTGCGGCCATGACCGGGCGGTAGTTCAATCGCCATCGGCTGCTCAGTCTGATCAAAATCGTAGACGTAAATCCAGTCGTTGGGGCGGTCCGCGCCCGCAGAGAATTTCTCCAGAAAAATCCGGATAATGCTGCCCTTACCCGTTCCCTGGCTTCCCGCGACGTAGATGTTGTAGCCCGGTTTGCGGATGCCAAGTCCCATTTCAATGGCACGCACGGCGCGGTCCTGCGAGATGATCTCGTGGGACTTGCCGAGCTTTTTCGTGGTGTCGAATTTAAACGCGCTGGGAGGGCACTCTTTATAAACCTGAGCCGCCGTCAGCGGCTTGGGCATCGAGGCGGAGGAAGTTTTTCGTTTTGTCATCGGGATCCGCTTGTGTTTCGTTTCTACTATCAGGTGGCCTTAGCTGGAATCTGCATTCCGGTTGCCAGTGCCTGCCACTCTTCATTCAGTTCAAACTGAGTCGCTGCGGTTGAAACCGTTGCCATGGCATGGGCCAAAAGCCGGGTCGCCTGCGGCGCTTTTGTTTGTAAAAGATAGTCGCTTGCGGCGTCGATAAAGTCCAGTGCATCAAGGGTTGCTTCCTTCGATGGATTGGCCAGAGCGAGGGCGACTCCCTTTTTAAGCCATTCCGCCAGCTCCTGCATATTGGCGTCCGTCCGGGATCCCAGACGCAGGCAGTCGCCACAAAGCGACAGCTGGAGATCTACCGGCAGATCGGCCTCGTAGCGGCCGACAAAGTAGCTCAAAGTCTTGTAGGCGTTACGGCCGTTTTTGACAGCCAGCAAGGCGCGCACTTTTTCCATCGTAAGGTCGTAGGCAGCGATCGCCGTATCACGCTGTTGATTGATCCAGCGTTGACGGGCCGCGATTTGAACCTGGAGCCGGTCCTGCAGGGAGGACAGGGCTTGCTTGGCCTCTGCCGCCGAGATGACGTCCTGGACATCGAGTTCCTTGGAAAGCGAAATAGCCAGCGCGTCAACCGCAGTCGCTATGCTGACCCCCGCCTGCTCCGCAATCTGTGTCACCGTTTGGTGCGAATTTGCCGGCCACTTTGATATGACTCGCTCGAGCCCGAAGACAAAGTCCAACATGGGGGTTTTTCCTTCCTTGGATATTACCCAGTAATCTTGCGATCTTTAATGACGATTTCATCTAGTGTACCGCCTTCGGGGCTGTACATGCAAAAAAAATCAGTGCGAAATGAAAAATTTATGCAACAAGACTCCGGCTGTCCTGAGCAGCAAGCCCTTTGAGGGGGTGTGCTGTGGGCAGCCAGAGTCGGCGGGACTTAGAAACCTGCGTGACCTTAAAAGACTTAGTCTTTACGAAGTTCGCGACGCTTGCGCATCATCCGGCGCTTTTTGCGTCCAACTTTACGGCGACCCTTGGGATGCTTTCTCTTGTGTCTCGATCCGTGCACTAGCGGTTCTCCAATTCATTATTAAGGCATAAGGGACCTGTCAGGATCGGGGAATATACTGTTTTAGTTGGTATACATCAACATGACTTTAGGGGGGCCAAATGCCATGCCTATGCCGGTGCTGACGTGGGCGGCCATCGGGGCGGATAGAAAATAATGGCATTAATTACAAATACATACAGATTCTCTGGTGAGGTTTCATTCAAAGTGGCCTCTAAGGTTTGGCTGGCTCAGTCCGATGACTCAACAGGCACCCCACATGTCCCATGAAGGGGGAAGGCCAGTACCATGCGCGAAAGGATCAGCCGTGTCAGAAAAACCTACCATTATTGAGGGAACCGGAGCGCGGCCGCGCCGCAATTTGTGGTCGCTTCTCATCGAACCTTTTAAACAGATCAAGTTCGGCATGTATGTGATCTCGCTGTCGCTGGCGTTTGTCGTCATCTGCGCTGCGATGTTTGTAAGTGCCTTTCGGGATCAGTATCAGCATGTCATGAAGATTTTTAATGTCGTCGATGAGTCTGCCAAATGGACCCTGGTGGTGAACGATATTTTTATACGCAACGCGATCATCATCGGAATTGTTTTTGTGGCTTATCTTGGTGCTTTGCTTGGTGTCGTTTTTCGTCTGACACATCGCTATTACGGTCCGCTGGTGTCCATCGAGCGGTTCGTGGAAAATGTCACGGCGGGAAATTACGACAAGCGTGCCAAAATCCGGGATAAAGACGAGTTGCAGCGCCTGGTCGGCAAACTCAACACGATGGCCGAGGCGCTGGAGCGCCGTCACGGCAAAAAAACTGCCGACGCCCGTCCTGTTGTGGATTCAGAAGCGCCTGACGATGGCATGATTGATAAAGCGGTTTAGCCGATATTTGAGGGTTGTCCCGTCGTTTCCAGAACATTGAACCAAAGTTCGCCGTTTGGATTGATGCTTTGGCGTCCCGATCCGAGCGACTGCAGCGGTACATGCGTCAATCTTCCGTGCCAATAGCCAATCAACATCCCCGTTTTTCCGGCCATCGCGGCATGAACCGCATCCTGAGCCAGTCGTCCGCAGAACAGCTGATCGGCAGGGTTCGCGGCTTTGGCGCGAATGATGTAGCTGGGATCTATATATTTCACTGATCCGGAGCGGTTGGTTGATTTGAAGTGCTGCCCCAATCGCTCCTTTATCAGCACACCAATATCGCCGAGCTTGACGTTGCCTGATGCGTCTTTGCCACGGGTGGATTGGGTAAAGTATTGCTGACCAGCGCCTTCTGCCACCACGATCACCGCGTGGCGCCGACTGTCGAGGCGCTTGTCCAGAAGTTCAAACAATCCACCCGGCCCTTCCAGTTTGAAGGGGACTTCCGGAATCATGCAGAAATTGACCTGTCCGGTGGCTAGTGTCGCTGTTGCGGCAATGTAACCGGAATTGCGCCCCATAAGTCGGACGAGGCCGACCCCGTTCTCCACGCCCTCGGCTTCGACATGGGCGGCGTGTATGGATTCACAGGCCGCACCTACGGCGGTTTCAAAGCCGAAAGACCGCCTCACGTAGGGGATGTCATTGTCGATGGTTTTAGGAATTCCCACGACGGCAATTTTAAGTCCACGTTTAGTGATCTCTTCATGTATGGCCAGTGCGCCCCGCATCGTGCCGTCACCGCCGATGGTAAACAGCATGTTTATTTTGTTTTTGACGAGGGAGTCGACGATCTCAGAAGTCGGAGGTGTTCCGCGCGATGAAGCGAGAATGGTTCCGCCCTGCATGTGAATAAGGCTCACAAAGTCGGGGTCCAACGCGAGCATGGGGTCTTTAGGTGCCGCTGCCAGTCCGTGAAACCCATATCGGACACCGAGTACGCTGTTGCACCCATACCGGTGCCATAGCTGCATCACCAAAGCGCGAATCACGGCATTGAGGCCGGGGCACAGCCCGCCACAAGTCACGATCGCTGCCCGCACGTCCTGCGGATCGAAGAACAATTGTGCGCGTGGCCCGGCGATTTCAAATCCCGGCAGAGGCTCGCCTGATTTTAGGTAAGGCGCGATGGCTGACAGATGGGGGTTGTAGGCCAGCCGTTCGGTGTCGGTCGTATAATTTTTTCCCGGCAGTGCAATCGGGGTTGAGAGGGTTGTTGGTCCCAGGGAGGGAATCTGCAGAATGGTACCATTGGGTTTTTCCACGGATTTTTCCTATTGCATAATCCGGTGTAAGTCATGGGCCCCATGTGGTACATCAAGCCGGACCTTGATGACTCAGTATCTATTGCAGCAATACGTGTGATTTTACAAGATAACTCATGGAAACGCGTGACTTTTTTGCATTGACCCGCAGGGATCTCGAATCCGTCTGTCAGCAGACCGGCGTCCCTGCGATTCATGCGAACAACCTTTTCCGATCCGCCTACAAGAACCTGGAGCCAATTCCGTGGGTCCATGGAATCAAAGGTACCGGGCGACTCGCAGCCTTTCCGCGGTCACTCGTGGGTCGGCTTCAGGAGTGGGGAGGTCTGGCGAATCGTCCACGAATCGTTGATGCCCATCGATCCCGGTATGATCACAGTGTTAAATTCCTCATCGGTCTGAGCGATGGTGAACGGGTCGAATCTGTGCTGATGCCGGAATCGAAGCGCATGACCTTGTGCATTTCAAGCCAGGTTGGGTGTCGCCAGGCTTGCTCGTTTTGTCATACCGGTCGAATGGGTCTGAAGCGCAACCTCACAGCAGGAGAAATTGTTGGTCAGGTTCTCGCGGCGACCGAATTTATTGCGTCTAACGCCGAATGGCTCGCTGCGACGGGGTTGCCGCCTGCACAGCGGGTCACCAATGTCGTTTTTATGGGGATGGGTGAGCCGCTGGACAATGTCACAGAGGTTGCCCGCGCGCTCGACATTCTGACGGACCCCTATGGGCTGGCCATTGCACTGCGCAGAATTTCTGTATCCACGGCCGGTCACCTAGATGGGTTAGAGGAGATGCTGAAGCTGCAACCCGGAGTGCGGTTTGCGATTAGCGTCCACTCCACAGACGATCGCGAACGCTCGCGGCTGATGCCGATCAATCGGCGTTGGCCCCTGGCGATGCTCATGGAACGCATACGCGGGCTGCCTGATCAGCAAAAACACGGACTGCTGTTGCAATATACCCTGATTCGTGGTGTTAACGATGACCTGAAGCACGCACACGAACTGGTTCGGCTGACCAGCGGGATCGACGTAAAAATCAATCTCATTCCCTTCAACACCATCGAGCCGTCGACTTTTGAAGCGCCAACCGATGCGCGTGTGCAGGAGTTTCGTGACGTGTTCCATAAGGCAGGAATCCGCGTGCTCGTACGTTACAGCAAGGGGCAGGACATCGCCGCTGCCTGTGGCCAGTTGGTGGTGCGATCTGCCGCTAAGACTGAAGGCCACTGATTTTGAGAAAACAACAAAATCCTGCGTGTTGACCAGTCATTTCAGCGGGCGATGATTGCGGCATCTTTCGTGTGCCCATTTATAGGCAAAATTTCTTAAGATTCAGCGTGATCCCTCCGATTAATGGCAAAGAGGAGATCCGGTGAGCGACCCAGGAATTAAAATTTCATATGCTGCCGCGCTATTTCGTGTCCGGGTAGAATTTTCCCGTGCTGCGACAATGGCTTCGCCGTTACCTCCGGCCGATGTGCTCCAACGCGCCCGGGCCAAGCTCGAAAGTGTTTTGAAAGAGAAACATATCGGCTTCATTGTGACCTATGAACAGCGTCTTGAAAGAGCCTGGACGGCTCTTCGCGATGCATCGGGAGAGCCCGAGTCGACTGTGCTGGGTATGACTCTCGCGGCGGGAGCCCCCGATATTCAGGAGATTTACGTTGATCCTCCTGGGGACGATGCCGGGCGTACCGCAGCTTTGGTGACGATCTCAGCTGCACCTGCCCTAGTTGCCGGCTGGAAATTTGAGTGGGTGAAGCTTTGCGTGGCACAGCGGATGCGCGAACTGCGCTTACCAGGGCCCGCAAATGCTGCTCAACTGCAGAGCGCTATGCTGAAGGCAATCCAGGGTGAGAAAGTCGAGAAATTTCCAGTTTCGGCGCTATCAGCGATTGGGCCGGCTGAAGACAAGTCCAAGTTTTTCTCAATCGTGGCCAATAAAGGTCGGCGTGAAGTCGCGCTCATCGTGCGCGACATAAAACCGCTTTTGGTCGGCAACGCGCTCGAATCGCTGCTGCAAACTGTTGAAGCTGCCGCGGCAAAAATGAGCGCAGCGACAGGAGACGACTATTTTACGACGAAGAAGGACATTCAGTTTGCGCTGAAAAATGCCATGTCTGGTCCCGAGCGGGTGGGTCTCGATTTGCCGCAGGTGCTCCTTGCAGCCTATGGTTTGAAGCGCGCGGGGGATCAGAAGAGTAAGCCCGCAGCGGGTCCGCGCCGAACCAATTATGCGGGTGCCGGAAAACTCGAGATCACGACCGATGAGTCAAAAATGGAAGCGGTCGTCACGAACTTTTCTAAAAAGCTGTATGACGATCCTTCTTTCCAGGTAAATCCCGAGTGGCTGAATAATGAATTGGACCGCCTGGGGGTTGTGTTCGGGCGCGAACCGGAATTGCACAAAACCTTAGCAGAAAAAATGAAGGTCAAAGAGGATTTGACTGGTTTGTGCGTTGCACGCGGTCAGATTGGCGTCGGCGCAAAGGGACCATTCATCTATCCTTCTTTTCAGGATGCCGGGTCGAACCAGGCTGCATCCGGACTAAATATGGACAAAGATGTTCTGAACATTCGTGAGATGCAGCAACGCAATATTGTTAAGATTGGGCAACTGGTCGCAGAAATCCGTTATGCGAATCCGCCGCAGCCGGGGACCACCGTTTTTGGTGCGGAAATTCCTCCCGACAACAATGAAGCATTGATGATTACTCTCGGTGAAGGAGTCCAGTCCCGCGATATGCAGAAATTCTATGCGACTGCCGACGGTATACCGGTCATAGAAGGTACAACAATCGCGCTGAGCAAGATATTTGTTCATAACGGTGATGTGAACCTGCGGTCAGGAAATATCAGGTTTGAAGGACCAGTTGAAATCAAAGGTTCCGTTGATGCGGGTGCGTTGGTTGATGTAAAAGGTCACCTCATCATTCATGGCTCGATTCGCGGCGGGACAGTGATCTGCAGCGAGTCCGTCGAAGTTTCCGGCGGCGTCGTCACCGGTCCGACGGCATATGTCAAAGTACGCGGAAATTTCTCTTCGGAGTTTATTGAGAACTCGCGTGTGACGTGTAGTGGCGACATTAAGGCGAAAAAAGCGATCCTGAACTCCGAAATCATTGCGGGTGAGGGCGTGGAGGTTTTGAACGGTGACGGAATCGTCGCCGGTGGTATCATCTCGGCAAGGCATACCCTCAAGACAGCAAACCTCGGATTCAGGCGCGGAGCTGCGACCGACATTAACGTCGGTGTGGACTTTCGGATTGAACTGAGGATCAGAAGCTATTCGGGTCGCCTGGCGAAGGTCACCGCGAAGCTGGCTGAGGATCGTCAGACTTTGCGCGAATTGGTATCGAAAAAGAAGGAACAGATGACGGCCCGTCACGAGGAAATGAAGGCACGCCTACAAAAACGATTAGGCAAAGGGCGGATCATCATTGAAAAAATCGAAGCAGCCCTCGCCGCGGCGCGTGGCCTCCTCGTCTATGACCAGAATTCAAAAATCATTGTGGCAGGAACGCTTGCGCAAAACTGCAAAATTACCTGCGGCGGTAATGGCGTAGCGATCACCCATGAAGTTGCAGGAGTTGCGATCACACCAAAGCGCCGTCGCGGCAGCTTTATCATCGCGATAGAAGACCTTGAGAAAGACGAAGGTGGCGGAGGCAATGGCAGCGGTGGCAAAAAGGCCTCTTAGAGAAAAGAAGCCTTCGCAAACTTTGCGGTTTATAAACCTGGCACCTTAGCGGTTCACAGATAGTAAATCATGCGAGCGGAGCTGTCCGCAGTCCGCGCGATGTAGCGCTCAAGGCGTTTTTCACCATCTGCCTGAAACTTAACAAATCGAATACCGATGCCGGTCTGGAGGTTCGGGTTAGATTTGTCCTGGGCAATGGCCCTTACGACCTCTCCGGTGACTTCGATAGATTTTTTAACTCCCGGCAGGTCGAGATGCAGCGTGACTTTTTTGCCCGCTGGATAGGGTGTCGACGTGACCAGCAGGATTCCTGACACTGACAGGTCACCGACCTTGCAGGAAACCGAAGTGCCATCAATTTCCATGGTCACTTCAGACTGCACGTCGACACGTTCGGTGGTCCGTGTTTTTTGCTCCAGAAGCTGCTTGAGCTTTTCAATGAAATACTGACGGGGGAGCGGTTGTTCGACAAACAGGTCGGCTCCTGCTTCCAGGGACGCATTGCGAACCTTTGCCGCTGTTTGAACGCTGGTGACGACAATGGGAATCGCCTTCCAGGCTTCGGTGGTTTTCAGGTGTTTGGTGATCTGAATGGCATCGACGCGCTTATAGTCGTTGTTGATGACGATGATGTCGATGGCTTCTGATGAGAGAAGTTTTTCAACTTCTTCGTAATTCGCAGCAGCACGTACATAGACGCCCATCTTCCGGTAACCGGCGCGGTCAAGGTCCGTGGTCATGGTGCGATCATCCACCGACAACATTCTGATTGGCTGAGATGACATGTACTGCTCCTTACGCTCTTCTTTTTTTCCACCAGCTTCTGCGGGTGCTCCGCTTTGAGTCTGGTTGGACCCGGGGATCCAAACCCCTCATTGATGCGCTTCGGAAAGTCACAGCCGGGGATTAGGAAAAAATGAAGACGCCTCTGTAACGCCACATAATTATTGCAATAAAAATATATATCTGTTGATTTTGCTAATTCGGACAAGCTGGCCAAGTGCGCTGTTTGTCAGTACCGTATTTGGATATGATCCAAAAAAAGCGCATCGATGAATTACTGGTTGCGCGCGGTCTCGCCGAGTCTTTGGCGGCGGCGCGTGCTCTGGTGATGGCTGGTAAAGTGATTGCGGCGGATCAACGAGTGGAAAAATCTTCACAGTTATACGCAGAAGACACTCCGCTAAGGGTCAAAGGTGAATCCAGGTTTGTCAGTCGGGCTGGCGAAAAATTGCAGGGGATCATCGAAGACCTGGATCTAGGTCCTGAATTCGCTGATCGGATCATTCTCGACATCGGCGCATCCACAGGTGGTTTTACCCAATGTTGCCTCGAGGCTGGCGCTGCCCGGGTGATTGCCGTTGATGTGGGGACCAATCAGCTGGCCTGGAGCCTGCGTGGTCATGACCGGGTCGAGGTTTTTGAAAATACGGACATTCGCAATCTCCCTGAGGACGTCGGACGTTCCTGCGACGTTGTTGTCGCCGATGTGAGCTTCAACAGTCTGGCGCGGCTGATGCCGGATATTCGCAGGGTTGCCCCATCGGCACGATTGTTCGTTCTCTTGGTGAAGCCGCAGTTTGAGCTGATGCGCCATGAAGTTCCCGATGGGGGAGTGGTTGAGGATGAGGTGTTGCGTAGCCGGGCCTGCGAGCTTGTGTCGCAGGCAGGGAAGGACGTGGGATTGACCTTGCGGGTGCGGAAAGACGCGCGACTGGCAGGAAGAAGTGGCAATCGTGAGATTTTTCTGATTTTTGATGTGGCAACGGAGGCATAGCAATGTGGGGTGGGTCATTAGCTTTTGTTTTGAGATACGTGTTGAGGGTCACACTAGTCACCAGTCTTGCGTTCACGTGGGCTTGCAAAACGACCACCGCTGAATTGTCGGGCGAGGAAACACCACTCCTTGTTTCTGGAAAACCGCAAATGTGTGCAGCTGTTCGCGGAAACGGGCACTACATAGTGACACACTTTGCGTCTCTCGCCAGGATCACCGAGCATTTTGGTCCGGTAGATGGGATTGCCGGTGGGAGTTCGGGATCGATCACAGCTTTTGTATATGAGTCAATGTTGAAAAACCCGGTTCTTCGACAGTGTGGATCGAGGCCCTGTACGAAGGATGAGGCTTCGTTGCGACTGGCACTGTTACTGAAGTCATTCATTGGTTATTTCGATGCTTTGGGCAAAAGCAGTGAAGCAGTGGCCGTCTACGGAATGTCTGAACTGCGCGAGCGCGCCATGAGACAAGGTCTGGGGCAATCGGTTGCTGAGACAGGTGAATTGCGGGAAAAACTGCTCGGATTGCTTTCGTCCGATGACGTGGCCGATCTGGTAAACCCGGAAATCCTGGAAATGCTGAATGAAAATGACCCGGTGCTGGCAGTGCGAAATGCACAGGAGGTCTACGAAGCAATTGCCTTGTTCGGCAAGTTCACGACAGAAAACCAGAAGATTTTTTTGCGGCCAGGCATTTTTGACTTCAAAGCCGTCGCCAAAAAACTTGGCCGTATTGGAAGTTTTTATGCTGGTTATGAGCCTATAGACCGCGATGCGTTGCGGGGGTGGCTTGATCAGTGCGCGGACGGAGATTCAAGAGAGTCCTATTGGGATGTTGTAGCTAAAAAGTCGATTGGATCTACCACCTGCGGCGAGGAATTCTCGAGAATTGTACTGGACTACCGCGAAAAATTGTTGGCAAACGAAGCCGGGTTCCCATCGCGTATCAATGAGCCTGTGGGGTCGGTGATTCCAATGCTGATTTCGACTTCAATCATTCACGGTTCGCGCCACGTCAGCGAGATCAAGGAGCAGCAGGCGAGATACCTGAAAAATCTGTCGGCACAGATCAGCCCCGGGTTAGCCAATCTCCGATTCGGATATTGGGGCAACAGCCAATCGGTCGCGGCGCTGGATGCCAACGCGCCTGGCTATGGGGATCTTCGGACAAAAAAGCGGCTGAATCTCGGTACAACATCATGGGAAAAAATTTTGAGTTTGTCTCCGGCAGAGCCCGGGCTCGCGAAAATTCAGGTCATTAACGAAGAACTGGCCTCGGCCGGAGGGTGGAGTGACTTATCACCGACGCAGGTGTTGGACATGCTCGGGTGTGAACGAGTTATCTATGTGACTCGGAGGGGCGAGGAAACGCCTTTCGCTTCTGGTATCGCGTCTCTTCTCGGTGTCAGCAATGAGGAGATCAGAGACCTCTACAGCCTCGATAATCCCGAGAGCTCTTTTAGTGTTTCGCTTCGCCGGGCTTCCGGGGTCTGGTGTACCGATTGGAATCGGTTTAAAGACACGGAGTTTCTGCCAATGGCGCTGGAGTCTTACCGGGCAGATTTTCTGACGGCGGATGAGAGCTTTTCGCGCAATGTCTTGAAGCCATATGGCGGCCTGGTCCAGAGCGGCGAGATCAAAGGATGCTCAGATATGACCGCCCATCGGTAAAGATGGGCGGGGTTTTTAGGCGTAAAGGCCGGCTTCGCTGGTTACGCAGTAGAAGAAGTGAGCGGCGTCCAGGGCATCAACCCAAATGGTGTCGTTCTTATAGTCGTAATGTGCTGCGATATGTTTTCTGTCGATTGCATCGATGATGATGTCTTCGTCAAAGCCGTAAAGCTCTACCATTCCATCCAACGTCATTTTCTTACCTTCATAGTCTTTCGGGTCGTGACCGAGGTCTTTTAGGGCGCTGGCGAAGTCTTGCTTGGTGACCTGAGGCATGTCGGGCTCCCGTGAAATGGTTGTGCGGTTTAGGTGTAGTGTTGAACGCGCATCTGCTTACATAGTTAATTTTAATCGGACTGGCCCACCCAAAACAACGGGAAGGCATTGCCGTACAACGGTTTGGCGGTGGCGCGTTGTTTCCCGGTTGGGGTTTGACGGGGCGTCAAGAGGCTGACACCATCTGATTTAATCTGATTTAATCTGATTCAGGACGTCTATGCTCATGGATGGAATACGGTGTTCAAGAGACTCAGAGCCAGTCTGAATCGTGCCGTCCGACGCTGTCGGCAAGGCTTTTGTGTGGATTGAAGAGCGATCGTGGGATTTCAACGAAAATGAAATTGGTCAGCGTGCTGTTTCCGAGAATTTCGGACAACAGACTTTCATGATAGTAAACCGTTTCGCCTCGCCAGGTTTTCTTTGCGACTAGCCAAAAAGGGTGGCCGCTCTCGCCATGTTTGCCGGTTAGGTTAATGCGGTCAAAGCCTCCGTCATACCAACTTGGATCGGCAGGAATTTCCGCGGCAATAAATACCGGGTTGAAGTGGGTGGCACGCATCGGGTCTCTGAGAAAAACCTGGACGTCCTGTTCGCTTGCATGAGGCAGTTCGATACAGATTTTTCTTGGCCTGGCTAAAACAGAGGACTCTGCGTTGCCGCAAGCTCCTGAATTGGCTTTAGGCGCAGTTGAAGGTTGGGAATGTGAGAGAAAAACGGGCGTGCCCCCGACATCTTTTCCTGAATTCGGCACCTGCCCAAGGAGATTAAAGGGGCGTGAATACACCCAATTTAAGGCATCCAATTCCGAAAGTCCCTGGGGCAGATCACTATAACTCGTGTGAAAAAGTCGCTCCTGCAATATCCAAAGAATGGCTAAGGAATCTTTTCCTGCGCCTTCCTGCGCTGGAGTCACGGTGTCTAAATTCAACGCCAAAAGTCGCAATAAGTCACGTGCCGTGGCTGCAGCCTTATCGAAGTCATGATGCAGCAACGCCTCTCGTATGCTCCGTATTCGTTCGAGTATTCCGGAAAAAGCGCGGAGAAAATCACGAGAAGCGTTTGAGACGGGCTCCCCTGAACCACTAACGTTGTCAATGTTGCGAATGAAAAGAGAGGAGGCACCTTTGACCGTGACGCGAACATCCTCAAACAAACGGGTCAAAGCGCCGTGACCTGCCGGAACCATCGACGGCAGCCCTTTTTCATCCAGCGCGGGGGAGCCGTCGGCTTTAAATCTCAGTGTCGACAACAGTCCGCTTTGCTCAACGAACCTTATGTCATCTCTGTTTAATTCGCTAATGGAGAGGCTGGCTTCAAAGGTTTTTTGGCCGGAAGGAGGCGTGACGAACACCTGGGCTGAAAATCCACCTATCGCCTGATGTTCCCTTATTTTCCATTGCAGGAAGGTGCTTCCTTCCGCTGTGCATGGAAAGAGGGCCTTGGGCATTTCAGCGAGAGTAGATAGATTTTTCCAGTCGCTCTCCGTAAGATGATCAACCAACTTCGGGTTGGCGAGAATTTGCGGCAGGGGAGTGGGCGCGGCCCATTTTTCCGCTCCTAAGAGGCGAAGTGAGTCTAAAACAGCTCTGAGTGCCGGTTTGTCCTGGCTCCGTGCTGCTCCCGATACAGATTCCAGCGGTGCCACATAGCGGCTGGCGGCTCCGGCTGCAGGAACCAGCGCGACGACTCCGGAAGAATCATAGGGGAGTGCGGCCGCCGACAGAGTCTCGAGTGCAAGAATGCCCTGATTACTCAGGGTACAGGTATCAGCGATGGGGAAGTGGCGTTGCGGGGCAGCTATGAACTCAGCGATTCTGATCTGGTGTTGCTCAAGGATCTCCGGAGAGAGGCCCATTGCCGTGCACCTGTTTGCAATGTCACGGAGATGTTTTTTTGCGGGGGGTCTTGTCTGTTTTTCGTCGGTGGCCACAGCCATTACGAGGTACTTTCCAATTGGATAATCGACAGTTGCGCGGCTTCGCGGACATTAGTGGAATTGTCGGATTCTGCCACTTTTTTGAGTAGTTGTCTAACGTATTGGGACTTTCCAGAATGCCCCATTGCGCTGCAGGTGGTGGTACGGATCCACACCGGACGTGACTCTGATAGCAGGTGTGTAAACAGTTGCTGCGATTCAGCGGAAGTCAGTTGAGGCATTAAATGGCGGAGAGATGCGTCGAGGGCGCAGGCGCTGAGATGTTTGGGGGCACTTAGACTCTGAGCGTTGCCGGGGGGTTGACCCAGATAACACTCAATGAGATCAGCAAGCAGATGACGTGAGTGCGTCGCTAACGCCTTGACGACAGATAGTTGATAGCGTGCCGGCAGCGTCAGAATCAGCTCCGTATCAAGACGTCCGGCGGTTAGAACACGCGGCAATAGCTCCTCAGCAAAAGCTGTCGCAGTGATGTCCTCTCCCGGCGGAGTTAGTGCAATGGTACGGAACGGTTTGCCGAATCGCTTGCCGCAGTCCATAACGAATGCCATGTCGGCCGAAAGCGCATACTCGAGCAGCATTTTATCAAGAGCATCCTCCCCGAGCTGACGCGCCTTGCCCAGCGTCAGCAAGAATTGAAAAAGACTCGATGCAAATTCAGAGGAACAAGCACGCGGATCTCTGGTGGCGGTTGATCCTGGTAGGTTTCTGAGTAAATGAAACCGAACGCGATGAATATCCATGGCCCACGGTGTTAGGCGTGCTTCACGGGAGAGGTCAGTCATGATTTGCGCAAAAAGAGATTCGATTTCAGGAACAAACACGAGGACAGCAGGGTCGGGCTCAGATGTGTCTGTTGATTTTTGTTGTGTCGAAAGTTGAATCGCGGATTCAGCGGCAGCCTTTATGCGTCTCAATAGGCGGGTTCCCAAACCTAAATCGAGGATCAACTGATCTTCATTTGTAGCTGTGGCCGTTGCCACGAATACATAGGTTAGAAACTCTTTGTCGCGCTTCCCATGATGAGTGATCCATCTGCCAATGTCCGGTTTGTCCTGCTCTCCGGGGAGGCTTTGTGCTGCACAGACGAGATCCTCTGCCAGAGAGATGGCGATCTCTCTTGGCAGGAAGTATTCGTCACTCAGGTATTCAACTAACAGCTCACAAAAAATCGGGGCGGAAATCCAGAATCTGTTTCGTAGCAGAATGTAACTCAAATCGACGGCAATGAAAGACTGCACTCCGGGAGCCACCGTAGATGTGAGGGATGATCCGAAGCACTGCATGGCGCGGGCCTGCAGGTGTGTCCGCGATGACCGACTGGTCTGTGATTCGAGCCAGGTAACTTTGCCGGCAAGGTGTGCAAATGCCATAAACTCCACCCGAATCCCAAATTTGTTGGGCGCAGATCCAATGTTGAAAAAAACATATGACGGTATCCACAAGTATAACCGAACTCGCGACCTATTCTCTAAACTCCGCAGTAGTTTATGTCGATAAGAGGCTCGTGGAGAAAGCCACTATTGTCGTGGATTAATGCGCGGATATAACCGATGTGTAACTCGCAGTGAAGCTGAGGCATTGTGCGTAAAGTTTTCAATTGGCCAACTAGTGGAAAAGATGACAGCAGAAGATGAAATCAAAATTTACGACTTACTGAGCGCTCTCGGACTCCAGGAAGCGGATCGCGGCGACGTACGTATTTGGCGTAAGCCTAAGCACGTTAGTCTTGACGCTGGGGCTAAGAAAAAGCGCAAGTCCAGAAAAATCGAAGATACTTCCACTCCTGTTGTTGTTTTACCAAACAGTCCCTGGCGCATTAATGAAATTGAGCTTCACGAACGTCGCCATCGGATTCAAGTAGCCGGCCTGAGTGTAGTGCTCGACGAAACCCGCCTTTTAGCCCGTCTGGATGCCGGGGTTAAGAAATTCTATGGCCAGCGCACGACCTGCCAACTGGTTAAAGCCACGGACCAGGCGAACTCATGGTGGTGCCTTTTGGAATTCGTTAGACCCGGCGCCCGTGAGGAGTTGCGAGGCTACACACCTACCGCCGGCAACGGGGGTTTGCCGCTAGGTGCTGGTGGGTTCAGGTTTACATTGGCTCACGACGGCGAACGAATACTCGTTTCTCTCACCGAGCATTTTTCGATGGGATATATACCGCCAGAATTTGTCACCGCGACGCCTCGCTACCTGGCTTGGGCATTTGGACTAGGTCCGCTGGTGGAATTCGGAGGCTATGCGGATTATGTGAGATCTCTCTTTGAGGTCTCCATTTCTCCATTGGACATCGCGCTTGTCGCTGGAATACATGAGCCAGAAAAGACGTCCAGGGGAAACATAGTTCATTCGGGGTTTCCAAAAAAATTCTGGGAGCAGTACCTGCTTCTACGTGAGAGGCTGGTGCGGGAGCACTTTGCCAATGGCGGCGGCTTTGGATCACAGCCTGAAGGCTTTGGTGTCAGATTAGTCACTGGCGAAGGCGCTTTACGTTCGTTGCTCGGAGTCTCCGTGCCGGTTGAAGTGCTGGAGTCGCGTGAGGGAGGTAAGTCCCTGCAGGAACTTGATCAGGCCATATTGGACGGCAAGACAGAAAAAGCCGCCAGGACCCTTGAGGCGGAGCTTTCGGGGAATGGTGTACCGATGCTGCTTTGCCGCAGAGCAGCAGTACTGGCAATACAAAGCGTCGAATGGCGTTTGCGTGAAAAGAACGGAATTGACTGCTGGGCACCGTCGGAGACAAGGAACAAACTCTATTTGTCCGCAAAGCTAATGACTACTTTGGAAGCGGGAGATCACGCGACAGGGCTTGAGACCTTGTCACTACTAGGTGAGCTCTTGATGGAACAGATTCCCGGTGCGGATGAGCACCGATGCCTTGATTTGGTTCTGCCAGAGCTTTTGGGCGATTTGTGGAGCGGCGCTGATGCCCGAACTGCCGCAGCCTGCTACAAGCGAATACTAGCACGTCGGGGAGAACAACCACGGGTTTTGCGTAAGCTCGTTGGACTCTGCCGATCCAAAGATGACACGGTCGGCGAGGTGGAATGGCTGAGGCGACTTATTCTCGTGGAACAGCGCAAAAACGAACTGGCAAGGATCTATCTTCGCCTTGCTGAACTACAGGCAAGCGTGGGCGATGTTCCGATGCCGGAAGGGGTGGCTTCTGAGTCGACTCCAGGGCAGGAGGTTTTACGGTGCGGACTTCGCGCGTTGGAATTGGATCGAACTCTCAATGACGCCGCGATGGTTGTTGCCGACGAATTGGTCAGGCAATCGAGACCGCTCGAAGCCATCCACATTGTTGAGCAGTTATTGCGGGAGACGCGCGGGGCAATTTCCCAAAAAGCCGAGGCCCGTCTGGAGGCCAAAATCGGCAGAGTCTGGGCCAGATCACTGGTGAGACCAGATTTGGCTGAAAAACGGTTTGAGACAGCTCTATCTCTCGACCCGTCGAGCCAGGGAGCTTTGGAGGACCTGGAGGAAATTTACCGAAGCACCCGGCGACACGAGAAACTCGCCCAGGTATTGGACGCCAGACTGGTGCGAGCTGAAAAGGCTGATGATCATTTGGAGTCTCACAAGATTTTAGAGGAATTGGTTTCGCTTTACCGGGGTCCACTTGCCCAGCCGCGCAAAGCCCTGGATCTTTATTTTAGGTTTCTTGACGGAACCAGTCTCGATCCAGCCGAAATAGATCGCGTTATGGCTTGGGATGATGTCATGGTCGACTGGCAATACCTCCATGATCGAATCGCCGAACGTCTGGGTAAAGAAACCAATCCCCAGCGCATTTCAGAGATATACTGCAGACTGGCGATCATCGCCCGTGATCGACTGAACGACGATGAACTTGTTTCATCGCATTATCGTCAGGCATTCGACAATGGATTCATAGACACTCCCGGTTTTAGATTTCTTGTGGATGCATTCACTGCTAAAGAAGACTGGTTCAATCTTACTGGGCTCTATGAACTATATTTAAAGCAAATCAGCTCTCTGGAAAAACCAGACATTTGCCGCGAATATCTGCTGGTGCCGATGGGGCCTTCCGATGATCGAAGAGATGAGCTGGCGGTTAGCCTTATCAGATCTTTCGGGGCGAGTAATAGTGACCTTCGGCCCAGCATGCAACGTTTGGAGCATTACCGGCGGGTTCAGGATGTCTCAAGAATCTCGAAACTCACTGATGCGGTCTTAAGTGAAATTGAAGTGAATTCAGAAAAAGTTGAGTGGCTCGAATTCGCAATAAAATGCCTGACTGAGACCGCCAGCAATTCCCGCTATGATGCCATCGACCGGCTATATCGTGCCATGGTCGTGGCAGGCGCTGATCAGGTCGCTACTTTTCAGTTAGCGGTAGCCTATCTGTGTTATGGAATAAACCCGCAGCTGGCATTTCCCTATGCTCAACGACTTGTTGCCCTGCACGTGTTGCCCAATATTCCGCTCGAAGCAGCGCAGCCGGTTTTCGATGGTTATCCTCGGTACCTGGCGGCATTTTACAGTCTGATGGCGGATGGAAATGGTGACCGGGACGCCGCAACTCATCTATACAGGATGGCGGCATCAGAGTTAAAGAAGGCAGGAGAAAGCGCAGAGGACGCTGCAATTACTGAACGTCTGTTGGGACGAATCTGCTCTCACAGTATCTGTGAGTCCGCGGAGCTGAGTCAGTTGCACAAAATGGTGCGGCAATCAGGAAACTGGCCAGTACTGGCCAAAGCCATAGCGAAGCAGGCTGAGTTTGCTGAAAATCGTGAGGAGAAAGCCGGGCTATTGCTTTGGCTCGCTGAGGTGTACCGAAATGAGCTCCGGGATGTGCCGCGGTCGCGTGCCGCATATCTGGATGGTGTGCAATTTTCGTCAAGAAAGTATCTTGTATGGTATTCGCTTGCAACGTTGGAGGTTGCGAGTGGCAACGGTGCTGCTGCCGCCGGCTATATCAGGGATTTTTTGGCAGATTTTGGCTGTCTCGACGATTCGAGGAAGGTCCTGGCTGGAATTCGCATTCTACTGGACAACACCATGTCGTCGGAAAAAATTAAGCCGCTGGTAAAACCGCTGCTTGAAGAGGCGCAGGCGCGAGGCCTCCATGAAGTGGCGGGTGAAATTGGCGAATTGCTGATTTCCCGCGGTGTGTCGTCACTTGATTTGATCGAGTCTGTATTCAGTGGCAAAGTCAAACATGCCTCTTTCGAAGAGGCAACAGGTGTATGGCTGAAATCCTTCGAGCTATTGTCAAGCTCGAAGCGAACCCGTGCGTGGCTGGAAAGCACGCGAAACATCCTTGCTACTCATAATAAGGAAGACCTTTACCCAAAAGTATTGGGCACGGCTTTGGCTGACGATGTCGGCGCAAAGGTAGGACGTAAGGCGCGTCGTGAGCTGCTGGTAGCTCTCGGCCTTCTTCTGTTTGGCACTGACGGCAAGCGAAAACGCGCTCTACGTGTGCTACAGGAGGCGTTTGTTGCCGACCCTTCTGACCAGAGAATCTGGATTCCGCTTTATTTTGCGACACAGGAATTCGGCTCAAAGGTGCAGCGCCGACGCTATCTGAAAGCCATTATCCCGCGAATCGAGCGCGATCAAAAAGTACTACTCACGACGCCCCTGACCGTTGAGTCACTGCGGGCGGAGCTTGATGAAGTTTCCGAGGGAGTTGATCAGAACGTAGTGCAAAAGGGTAAAGAATTGCCCGACCCTAACGCATTGCCCGTACCTGATCTGGATCCGGGGGAAGGGTCTGCACTACAAAACGCTGAGGGAATGGGCTTCACCTCAGCGTTCGATGCTGGCGCGATGCTTAGCGTAATAAAACCAATGCCTGTAGGTGCGGTTGTGGCATCGGTGGCCATTCCGGAAGTGGCTGAAGAGGAACGACTGGAACTCGGCATGACCGAGGAAGCCGCTAAGTCGGCGCTTGAGATGTTTGGGGTTCCGGAGATGGCCTCATGGGTGCCCCCTCCACCAGTGCCGGCGTCGCCTCCTGCACCGCCACCACCATCAATATCAGATGTAGATTCTTCTGCTGCTGAATTGCCGCCTGCAATGACCTTGGATCCAACTCTGGATCTGGACTTCAATGTTGCAGTTCAACCGGCTCAGGAACCGTCTGGCGAGAACGTGCCCACTTTGCCCGAGCTCCCCGATGTTACCGAGGGAAATTTGTTTAATTTAGACTACACCGATGTTGGAATTATGCCGCCCCAAGAGCCAACGCCGGCCGTCGAGGTCCAGGAACCTTGGATGATCGGTGTTGAAGCGGTTCCAACGCACGGTGTCGAATTGTTCGCTGCTCCAGATGCAGATCCTGTAGATCCGGGTGTTCAGGAAGCGGCAGACAAGGAACCCAGCAGAGTTGAATATTCGATTGCCTCCGCAGAGCCCGCGGAGCTCCAGCAGCCAACGGTACTGCTGGACACCGGTAGTGGGCATACCGCGACCGTTCAAATGGGTGTGCACACGGAACTGCAGATTCCGGCTTCGAAGTTAGATTCGGAAGAAGACCTCTCGGATTGGCGGACGCAGGTACGGGAAAACAAAGTCACCAGAAAAACAGTAGAGGCAGCTTTCAGTCAGGCATTTGCCAGTGAAGTGGAAAAACACATCGCTTTGCAGGTGATGGCATTAGTGTCTGGATCGTTGGATCTCCTGCAGACCTGGCACTGGCGGGTTTGGCGGCACCCGGAGGAGTACGGATACCCCATGGCGGGGAGAGAGCGGTTCCCTGAAGGTGGGACACCGCAAGGTATCGGCGGAAATCATCACCGAATGCTGGTCGCGCTGGCGCCAATTCTGGTCAGAGCTCACGCTGAAGTTTTCTCGATTAATGGCCTGGCGAAACGTCTAAAAGTCTCGCCTGAGCAGATTTCCCGGGCGCGAGTTCCGCTTGCCTGGGACTCGGGATTTCTTGATTCGGTAGGGTTCGGAATGTTTGCGGAGCGAATTCAAAAGCGCAGGTTCCTCGCGTTTCACCTGCCGGGTCTTGGGCCTGAAGTGTTTTATGACGGGAAAGAACGGACTTTTTATCTCGATATGGTGCACTATAAGACCCGTGTGCCTTCGGCATTGTTTCATCACATTCAAACCATCAGCTGGTCGATTAAGTTTCAGTATTTTGTACCGCTCCAGCTTGACCCGGTTCGCCATGTCATGCCGGTCGCCACCGAAGTCAAACAAATCCTGGCAGCCGCAGGACTTGATAAGCTAAAATCGAAACTTGGCCTCAATAAGACACCCGTGGCCAAGGCGTTGGAAGGCGTTGACTTCAATAGTCTGCAGCCTCTTGTTGAAAAACTTCCAGTTGATCAGAGGGACGATTACGCCCAGCTTTGGGACGCAATGACACAGCACATATACCGCGTGAAGATGGCTGAAACCCTCGATGTTGTCGGCATCATGGAAGAAGTAGTCGGCCGGGACCTTCTGGCCCCTGGTGCACTTGCGTCGGGTCAGATTTACCGGCTTTCTCCGCAGGTCAGCCGCCTGATCGATTTCGCTCTCGCTTTAAGGCTTTAGGCACTTCACCAGTCGGTCAAACTCTTTGCTCAGTTTGTGACTGGGCTTCAGAAAAGGCAATGGAATATGGGCGGCATGGCTTTCACGCATGGCTATTGAATTGCTGATATAGGGCTCCAATACGGGGTAGCCTTTCGCTCTAACCGCTTTTATCGCTTCCAGCGGAAGCTTGGCCTGGGCCTGGAACTGATTAACGACAATTCCCTCAACTTTGAGATTTGGGCGGTGATCAGCAATAACTTCTTCGACAATACTCATGACATGATCCAGCGCATGTGCGGAAAAAGTGTCGCAATCAAAAGGTACAACGACGCTGTCTGCCGCAATCAAAGCACTCATACTATAGAAGTTCAAGGCAGGCGGGGTGTCGATCAGAACTTCATCGAATTTTCCGCTAGCGAGCAATGAGTCTATCGCCTGCTGCAGTTTGAATACTTTGTACCGCGACTCGAGCTTTGGCTGAAGATCAGAAAGTCCGATGTGTGCCGGAATTACTGAAAGACATGCGAAGTCAGTGGGATAGACTTGCTCCGCAAGGCTGTCGCCGAAGAGCTTGAAATTCGACAAAGTTCCTTCAAAGTAGTCGGCGATGGTCCGAGAAACTTCGACGATTTTGGTGCCGAGCAGGTACTGTGATGAGTTGCACTGGGAATCGAGATCGATGACCAGGGTTTTTCTGCCGGTTTTTGCCATGGCTGCGGCCAGGTTGCAGGTGATTGACGTCTTTCCAACGCCGCCTTTTTGGTTGAATACCGCTCGTTTCATTGTCTTTCCTCACCATTTTTTATTGGATCAACACGCCGACTACGCCACGGTAAAACTTTATTATGGCGCTATTGAACCATAGTTTGGCGGGAATGGCATCCAGAAGAAGATACAACTGAAAATTGTACAAAATGGTGCGTTTAGGCGGACTCTTCCGCTGATTCTTCCTCGGGCGATGTGAGCTTGCCGCCTGCAGCAGCGACCAGGATTTTCTGAAGATCCAGAACTCCTGTAATTTTGTTGTTGTGCTTGCAAATTCCACTGATCAGTTCTGTTCCGCTGCGGGCACTTGTAAGTTTAGCCGGCTCAATTTCCTGGGGCAGAGGTGATACAACAAATGAAATACCATCGACTATGAGGCCAAACCAGTGTTCGCCCTCTTTCACAACAATAATTCTTGAGGCGTTGGTGACCTGGCCTTTGGAAAGGCCCATGAGGCGTCGCATGTTGATGGCTGCCAGGATGACACCCCGAAGATTAATGACTCCATCGACGTATTTTGGGCCTTGTGGGACATAAGTAATCGGTGGAAGCATGATAATTTCTTCAACCGGTGCGATCGGCAACAGAAATTCCTCTTTGCCAATAAAAAGTCCTATATGTCGCTCCCGTTCGACGAAGTCCTCTGAAAGTTCTCCGTCAAGCTGACCGCGGATAGAGAACATGCCTTTTTCGTTTGTCTCTCCGAAGTCGCTGGTGGTGCCAATTGGGGTGTCGTATGAATCACTCATGATGCTACCTGCTGCTGACGGGCTTTCGTGCGGAAGTTTTCTATCAGACTCTGAATATCCAGAACGAGAACCACCTCTCCGTTACCGAGTACGGCTCCGCCGGAAACACAAGGCGTCTGGCGCATGATTGGCCCCATCGGTTTAATGACCATTTCCTGCTGATTTAAAAGCTGATCTACCACGATGCCAAACTTTTGATTTGCAGATCCGACGACGACGACGAAAAGACGGTCGTGTTTGCGGTTACGGCGGTCGTTAGCAGGCAGCTTGGCTTCGCTGTACCAGGAGTCCTGCGACTTGCGGCTCAATTCCAAAGTAGAGCTCAGGTGAACGATGGGCAAAATGTGATTGCGAAGCTTTATGACCTCGGCATCTCCGACTTTTTGAATATCAGATGGCTTTATACGTTCGGATTCGATAACCGAACTGAGAGGGATCGCGAAAGTTTCTCCCTGGCAATTGACCAACAAGCTTTCGACGATGGCCAAAGTCAGCGGGAGCTGAATCGTAATGGTTGATCCCTTGCCGAAGGTTGAATTGATCTCTACCATGCCCTTTAGCTTTGCAATTTGCTTACGGACCACATCCATGCCGACGCCGCGCCCGGAAACAGTGGTGACAGCTTCGGCGGTCGAAAAACCAGATTCGAAAATGAGGTTGAATATTTCGCGTTCGCTCAGATTGGCGTCTGCGCTGATCAGTCCGCGTTCGATGCCTTTTGCGCGGATTTTCTCTACGTTCATGCCCTTTCCGTCGTCAGATATACTGATGATGATGTGGTTGCCTTCCTGTTTCGCTGCCAGAATGATCTTGCCAGTGGCTTGCTTTCCTGCGCGCATTCTCTCTGCCGGCATCTCGATGCCGTGATCACAGGCGTTCCGGATAAGATGCACCAGTGGATCGGCGATTTGTTCGACAAGAGTTTTATCGAGCTCAGTGCCTTCACCATCGATCAACAGATCCATTTGTTTGCCGAGTTGACGCGCCAGGTCCCGAACCACCCGGGGGAATTTGTTGAAGGCGTTACCGATGGGCACCATCCGGACCTTCATGATGATGTCCTGAATCTCATTCATGTGACGCCCGAAGAGCTGCACTGTTTCCGTCATGTTGCTTCCAGCCTTCAGCTGCGGAGCAGTCGTGCGGAGTTCTTCC
>Ga0154020_10001236_pt1 | contig 31717 bp, 32 predicted proteins | sample Klosneuvirus_201_FD_109709 | JGI IMG/M metagenome (GOLD analysis project Ga0154020, IMG submission 109709) | Active sludge microbial communities from wastewater, Klosterneuburg, Austria - Klosneuvirus_20160825_MG | ecosystem: Engineered > WWTP > Aerobic digester > Activated sludge | place...
TAATACAAATATTGTTTATAGTAATAATTTAAATTTATTTTAGAAACAATTAAATTTTGTTTATTTTTTATTAATAATTTTTTAAAATTTTTCATACTAAATATTATTCTATATTATAATTAAACTTTATTTAAAAAAAATATATTTCAAATTTATTGTATATTTTTTATAATATTTTAATTAAGCTATTGCTTTTGTATACATTTTTATAATTAAATTCATTTTGAAAAAAAATGTAAAAAAAAAACTATAAAAATTGCCAAAAAAATTAGGTATATTAGATATACCTAATTGAGAAGGTGTTAAATTAAAATAATAATTATTTTGTAATTTAAAAGTTAAACAATATAAATTCTTTAAAGATAATAAAAATAAAAAATCAGCAATTGATATAACTTTTTTATAAATAATTATTTTAGGATTTTTTAAATACCATTTAAAACCTTTTTCTTTTAACATCTCAAACATTAAATTTAAAGTAGGATCATATAAAAGATTATTAGTAACTTTTAAATATATATTACAAAGCACTAAATCTTTTTTTATAAAATCTTTACATGAATTTTTCAAATAATTAACAGTAACATATTTTTTTAATAAAATTTTTTTCATTAAAATTAAATTTTAATTATCTATCAACTTCACCAAACACAATATCTAAAGTACCTATAATAGCTGCAACATCAGCAATCATATGGCCTTTAGATATAAAATCTAAACCTTGTAAATGAGCAAAACCTGGTGCTTTAATTTTACAACGATATGGTCTGTTACTATTATCAGATACTAAAAAGATTCCAAATTCACCTTTTGGAGCTTCTATACCTACATAAGTTTCATCTTCACTTATAGAATAACCTTCACTATATAATTTAAAATGATTAATTAAACTTTCCATATTTTCCTTCATTTTAGTTTTAGAAACTAAACCTAATTTATAGTCATTAGCCTTTATTAAACCTTCTGGAATATTATCTAGACAATATTTTATTATTTTAACAGCTTGACGCATTTCTTCTACACGAATTTGATATCTATCATAACAATCACCATTAGAACCTACCGGAATATTAAAATCAATTTTATCATAAACCTCCGATGGATAAAATTTTCTTAAATCCCAAACAATACCAGAACCTCTAAGCATTACACCACTGAAACCCCAAAATAATGCTTGATGTTTTGTTACGATACCTACATCAATTAATCTTTCTTTCCAAATTCTATTATCAGTTAATAATTCCTCCATTTCATCTAATCTAATATTAAATTGATAAATAAATTTATAAATATCATCAAGTAAACCTAATGGTAAATCTTGGGATACACCGCCTGGTCTTATATAGGCTGCATGCATACGTGCTCCAGAAACTCTTTCATAAAATTCCATAATTTTTTCACGTTCTTCAAAACCCCATAAAAAAGGAGTTAAAGCTCCAATATCTAAGGCGTGTGTTGTAATATTTAATAAATGATTTAATATTCTGGTTAATTCTAAAAAAATAACACGAATAAATTGCGCACGTAAAGGTACCTCACAATTTACTAATTTTTCAACAGCACTGGAATAACAATGTTCTTGTGCCATCATAGAAACATAATCTAAACGATCAAAATAAGGTAAAGCTTGTGTATAATTTTTATATTCAATTAATTTTTCAGTACCTCTATGTAATAAACCTATATGAGGATCCGCTTTTTTTATAATTTCACCATCTAGTTCTAAAACTAAACGTAAAACACCATGTTCTGCTGGATGTTGTGGACCAAAATTTAATGTAAAATTTCTTATTTTTTTTAATTCTTGTAATTTATTTAACATCTTGTTAAAAATGAATGATTATAATTGAAATACTTATCTTTTATATAATTTTTATTATATAAATTTGTTCTAAATTTAAAAGGAAAACTAAATTTTAATCTACGTTTTTTTCTTTTTTTTTTACCTAGTTTACAGCCATTAAACACAATATTTAATTTTTTTTCTATACTTAATAATTTTATATTATAATTTAAATTTTTTAATTTATTTAATAATTTTTTGCTATATAACTGTTTTCCATAAAATTTTATATGAATTTTGTTAAATTTAAAATTTTTTAATTTTAATAAAAGTTCATCCATAATATTTTCAATATTAAATTTTTTAGTTTTTTTTTTTTTAATTAATTTTAAACTCGCTGGAGTACACCAATATTTTAATTTAAAATTTTTATTAGATAATAAACCAAACATATTATTTTTCTCTACTTTTAAAGATAAAAAACCTATATTTTTTTTGTTATAATAATATTTTTTTTTCAATAATAACTTATAAAAAGAAAAATATTGGAAAGTAATTAAAAGTTTAAAAAAAAATAAATTAATATTATTATAAATATTAAATTTAAAAAAATTTTTCATATTTTTTGTTCTTTTTAAAAAAATAAAATATTTTATTGATTTTTTAAATAATGTCCATTTTATTATTTTATTTTTTAACTTAATTTTTTTTTTTATTTGTAATTTTTTTATTTTTTGATTGTTTATTAGTAATTGTATTGACATTTTTTTTTTGTGTTATATTTTCAAATAAATTTTTTAAAGCTAAATATCTATTTAAACGTTTTTGAGTATCTCTATTAGTATGTGTACGTTGACCATGCACTGGTAAATTTTTTATATGACGTAAACCTTTTCTACTTTTAATATTTACTTGTTTTAAAATATTATAATATAAATATTTTAAAATATATAATTTATTTATATTATATTTACGTTGTAATAACATATTTAATAAAACAATCTTATTTTTTGTATTAAATTGTAATTGAGAGTTTTTATTAAAACCTAAATTATTACAAATTTTTATAGTTTTAGTAAAATTTAATCCAAATTGTTTTTTAAGATTATAACAAATATTATAATGATAAGAATATTTTTGATTAAAAAATGGGAAAATACTAATATTTTTTATTTTCATAATAATAATAATAATTTAAAACCAACGATAATGTGCAAATGCTCTATTATCATAAGCTAATTTATAATAATCATTTAAATTTTTATTTAAAGATGATTGTAAAAAAAATAAATTAAAAATATCTTTAATATCTTTAAAAATAATTTTGTCTTTATTTTTATTTTTAGCAATAAAATTATTTATTAAAAATTTTATTGCAACTGTTTGCTGTTGTTTTAATCGAACTAAAAATGGTACTAAATAAACGCGACCACCTATTCTTATATTTTTTACATTAAAAGGTATTTTAATATATTTTAATAAAGAAAAAAAAATTAATAAATAATTATTGTAAGTAAAAGAATTATTTTTTAATTTATAATTTTTTTTTAATAATAACTTTAAACTTATTAAAAAATTATAAAAAATTTTTTCCGCATTATGTTTTTTACCTTTTTTTATTAAAACATTTATAAATTTTAAACTACAAGCATTTTCATAAATATTATCAAAATTAATTTGTTTTTTACGTATACGAAGAATTTTTTCATCTTCGTGTATTTTAAAAAGTATACTTTTTTTATAAAAATATTTAAGATATATATTATACATTTTTTTTACTTTTTTTTGTACCATATTTAGAACGTCCGTTTTTTCTTGTAGCAACTCCTTGTAAATCTAATTTCCCTCTAACAGCATGATAATGGTTACCCGGAATATCCCTAGCACCTATACCTGCGACTAATACACTAGAATGTATTTTTAAATTATTATAACCTTCTCCAGGCACAAATATAATTAAACGACGGCCTGTCGATAAACGAACTCTAGCAACTTGTCGTAAAGCAGAATTAGGTTTTCTAGGAGTCATAGTCATTACTTTTAAACAAACACCACGTTTTTGTGGGCATTTTTCTAAAGCTTTTCTTTTTTTTTTTTTGATTTTTTCAACTTTACATTTTAGAAATTTATTAATATTTATCATAAATATTCTATTATTTTTTTCTTTTTTTTTTAAAATTTTTTATACTACGTAATTTTCTAATTTTTTTACGTTTAATTTTTTCATATTTAAATAAAACACCTTTACCTTTATAAGGTTCTGGTAAACGATGTTTACGAATGTTTAATACAAAAGAAATTAAATCTTGTAAATTATTAGAATAAATTTTTATACTTTTAGCTTTTCTACCTAATTTAATTTTAAAATTTGAAGGTAAATTATAAATTAAATCATGACTTTTACCTAATTTAAAACTTAATACATTATCTTTTAATAAAATTTTATAACCATCTTTATTTTTATCAACTAAAAGTAAAGTAATTAAATAATTTTTATGTAAACTATATAAAATATTTAATAAAATATTTTGATATAATTTTTTATAATTATATATATTAATATTTAAATTTAAATCATTACTTTTATTATAATAAAAATATAAACAATTTTTTTTTTGATTTGTTTTTAATAAAATAGGTAAATTTATTATAATATTATTATTAAAAATTAATTTACTATTATTTTTTTTAAATTTATAATAAATAATCACAAATTTTAATGAAGAACTAAAATTTAACATATACTTATAAATATTTTATACCAAACAATGGAGTACCCCCTAAATTTTGTTTAATTGCATCAAAATCACGTAAGATACCATTTTTTGTATTTAAAAATAATTTTAATCTAATTGTAGAAAATACATATTTTTGTAGAAAATGTATTTTAAAAAAATATTGTTGATAATTTGATGCTAAACTAAATAACTCGAAATTAGCATGATTATTTATATAAATTTGTAAATAAGTTTTATTATCAGTTTTTTTTATAATTTTATAAAAATTTACACAACGTTCTTCTTGTAATATTTTTATAATTTGTAATAATTCCGGTGTTTTTAAAATAAAAAAAAAATTTTTATTTAAACTTTTTGTTTGATTTATTAAAAAAATTAAATTATTTAATTTGTTTATTAACATATTTAAAAAAAATTACCAAGAAGCTTTTTTCACACCATATAATAAGCCTTGTAACGCAAATTCTTTTAATTTTATTCTAGATAATTTAAAAAAACGATAAACACTATGTTGTCGGTTACTCACTAAACAACGATTTTTAATCTTAGCAGCACTTAACATGTATTTACAATATTTATATTGAATTTTTTGTTTTATATGTATATTATTATTATTATTATTAATAATAATATATTTTAAAATATTTTTTCTTATTTCTAAATTATGAAATAAAATTCTTTTTTTTAAATCTTTATATATTTGTTTACGCATAGTTAATAATTTAAATATTTTTTTACTATTTGAGAACGAATAGGTAATTTTTTCATAATTTTCATAAATATTTTTTTGTAAAAGACCTCAGATAAACCTAAACTTTCAAATATAACTTTACCTGCTTTAATACGATATACATAATTATCAATAGCACCTTTACCTTTACCCATACGGATTTCAGACGGTTTTTTTGTAATTGGGTATTTACATTGAATAGAAATCCAAGATTTTGATTGAATTTTACGTTTTTTACGTTTTCTTATATAACGTAATTTTCTTTTTAAATAACGTCGTATTAATTCTAAATGATTTGCACTAATACGGCCGGATTCAATTGCTTTTAAACCATACACACCTTTTTTTAACAAAGTATGTTTTGTTTCAATTTTTTTTATTGTACCCTTATGCATTCTTCTTGTTTTATTTTTTAAGTAATTCGCCATTATAAGAAATCCAAAATTTAATACCTAAAATACCAAAACGTGTTCTGGCTACAGAATAAGAATAATAAATTAAATTATTTAAACTCATTAAAGATAATTTACCTCTAGAAATTAAAAAATAATCAGATCTATTTTTTTTTCTTCCTTTAACTTTACCCCCAATTCTTAATCTAAAACCTTTTACATAATTATTATATTTATAGTCTTTAAAAGTAATTAATAATTGTTTTAAAAAAGAAAAATATGGCGGATATTTTTTTCTAATATAGTATAATTGGTAAGCTATATAATCTGAAAAAAATTTAGGATTTTTTAATAGTAAACTTATATTTAAAATCATAATAGTATCAAAAAATGCTCTATTTTTTTTAAATTTTTGTATTTTTTTAAAAACAATAGCTAATTTTTTTTTTTTTATATTAATTAATAAAAATTTATTTAAATTTATACAAAAAATAGATATTGTTTTTTTTGTATTTAAACAAAATTGTAATTTATTTAAAATAAATATTAAAAAATAACGTTTTTGTTTAATTTTTTTAAATAAAAGAATATTATAATATTTTATAATTTTACTTAATAATTGAATATATTTTATTTTTTTTAAATATAATTTACTTTTTGTATAATTATTAAATTTTAATTTACGTTTTAATTTAATTAATTTATATTTTTTAAAACGTTTAATATATTTAATTTTCTTTTTAATTCGTAAAAATCGTTTATATCTTTTTAAATTACGTATTTTTATAAAATATAATCTATAATAAAAAAAATTAATAAATAATTTTTTATTTAATTGTTTTATCACACAACGTTCCATTTTTATTTTTAAACGTTTTAGTATACAAGTTAAATATAAATTAATAACATAATCTTGAAAAAAATTTTTATTATAATGTATATTTTCTAAATACCATGAATTTTCCCAAAAATTTGTAATCCCTTTTCTAAAACCTAATGTATTTACTTTTTGACCCATAAGTACTTCTTTTAAATATTATAAGAAACAGATATTTTTTTCGAATGATTTTTAATTTTTTTTACTAAAACATAATTATATGTATTTTTTAAATATAAATTATTATAATAATTTTTTAATAAAGAATTTAAAATTCTATTTTTATAAAAAAATATATAATTATATATTTTAAAATTATAATAATTATTAAAATTAAATTGTAAACCTTTGATAAATTTTGTTAAAGCAAATTGTTCCCTAGCTTTTTTATTAATATGCGGGGACGCTAAAACAGTATATATATTTTTTTTTATTGGAAAACTTATAAAATTATTCTTACAAAAAAAATAATTTAAATTATTTTTAATTAAATATTTAAAATTATTTGAATATTTTTTAAAAAAAAGAATTTGTAATTTTTTATCTATATGTATATTTTTTACTAAAACTTTTACAACCATTAGAATAAATTAATTAATATTTTATAACTATAATTTAAGAAAATATCTAAGAAATATGCACCAAAAATTAAAATTATTACTAAATTTAGCGCAAAAAATGCTTTATAATAATCAATAGTGGAAACAATATTCCATTTATTATTGAAATCAAAAAACATTATTTTTACAAATCTTAAATAATAATAAACATTTAACATATTTAAGGCTAATAATATAATTAATAATGTATATAAATTTAATTTACTTATTTCCACAAGTACAAAAAATTTACTCCAAAATCCTAATAATGGTGGAATTCCAGATAAAGAAAATAATAATATAGCAAAGATATACGCTAGAATTTTATTATTTTTTTGATAATCTTTAAAATCAGTAATATACTCTACATATCTATTTTCTAATTTTTTTTTATTAGAAATAAAGATAATAAAGAATAAGAAACTCATTAAAATATAAATAAAAAAATAAAAAAATGCAATTTGAACGCCTTCGAAAGTACCTGTACTTAAACTTAATAAAATAAAACCAATATGATTTATAGAACTATATGCAAAGATTTTTCTAATATTTGTTTCACTAATACCACCAATTGCACCAATAAAAATAGATAATAATGCTAAAATAAAAAATAAATTTTGATAAATATAAAAAATTTTAAAAAAACTAATATAAACTAATTTTATTAATAAAATTAAAAAAATAAATTTAGATATAATCATAAATAACATTAAATTTACAATAGACACGCCTTCATATACATCTAACGCCCAAAAATAAAAAGGTGCTATAGTTAATTTAAAAAAAAATAGCATTAAAATAAATAAAATTGCAATAAATATATATATATACATAATTGTATTAAATTCATAAATTAAACTAGAATACTGTTGAAAAATAATAAAAAAAACTTTAATATCATTAAAATTAAAACTACCTGTTATACCATATATTAAAGAAATACCATAAATCATAACAATAGACATAAAAGATGCTAAAATAAAATATTTTATTGCAGATTCTATTGCTGGTTTTGATTTTCTATTATAAGCTAATAATATATAAAAAATAAAATTTTGAAATTCAATACTTAAATATAATGTAATAAAATCATTTGCATATAATAATAAAACAATACTTAACATTAAAAATAAATATAATAAAAAATATTCAAAGTGATTATATTGTTCGTATTTAAAATAGTTATAACTAATAAATAATACAGTTAATAATATTAAAATATTAATTTTTTTTAATAAATAAGAACCTAAAGTAATTTTTAAACTATGAGAAAATAATAATATATTTAATAAATCAAAAGAGGATTGTAAAAAAAAATATAAAATTAAAACTAACATAACATAAAAATAAAATTCCATATTTAATATAGGAAAATTTATTTGATCAGTTTTTAAAGTACTATAATAAATACCATAAAAACTTAAAGAAAAAATACTTATAATTAAAAAAATTTCAGGTAATATAAATTTAAAATTTAATAACATAATATATTATTATTTTATAAAATAATTCCATGGTTTAATAAAATCAAAATTTCTAAATTCTTGAGCTAATTCAATAGGTTCAAAAACAATTTTTCTTTTATTTTGATCATAACGCACTTCAACGTAACCACTTAATGGAAATTCTTTTCTTAATGGATAACCTTTAAATCCATAATCTGTTAATATTTTACGTAAATCTATACTATTATAAAAGAAAATACCAAACATATCCCAAATTTCACGTTCATACCAATTTGCACTAGCAAATAAAACATTTAAAGAAGATACTGGAATTAATTCGTTTGTTTTTATTTTTAAACGTAAACGAATATTATAAATAATACTTAAAAAGTTATAAACAATAGTAAAACGATTTTTTTTTTTTGGATAATCGATCACTGTTATATCTGTAATTATTTTTAATTGAGTATGCATATGATTTTTAAAAAAATATACTAAAGGAATTAATTGTTCACTTATTGTATAAATTATAATTTCATCACGCACAATTTCTGCTTTTATTATAAATTTTGGTGCAATTTTTAATAAATATTGAATAATATTTATTAAATAATTTTTATTTATTATTGGATTTTTTAACATTTTTTTTTAATAAATATATAAATATATTTTTGTATTAGACCAGAAAAGGACTTGAACCTTCATTTTTTGATTTGCAATCAAACATAATACCATTATATTATCCAGTCTTTTTATTTTGTGAAAAAAGGATTCGAACCTTTATTCTCCAGATTATGAGCCTGACGAGATATCCATTACTCTATTTCACATTATTCTTCAATATTATTTATATTATAAATATCATTGAAAATATAAACTTTTTGTAAAGAAATTATATTTTTTAAATAAACAAAAGTATTAATTAAATATTCAATAATTTGTTTATTTAATAATAATAATAATAAATTATATTTAAAATTTTTAAAGATTATATTATTAAAAAATAATTTACTTTTTTTTATATTAAATTTTAAAATTAAAATTATTTTTTGAAAAATAAATAAAGATAATATATAGTAAGCAATTAATAAAAAAATAACTAAATAAATAACTTGAGACATATATGTTGCAATATCTAATTGTGGCATTAATATAACTAGATCTAACAGGACTTGAACCCATAACCTTACATTATGAATGTAATGTTTTACCAATTAAACTATAAATCTAAAATTGTATCTTGTAGGATTTGAACCTACACCCTCAGTTTAGAAGACTAATACTCTAACCATTAAGTTAAAGATACAAATGAGCTTGACAGGAATTGAACCTGTACTCCTTGCGTTATGAGCGCAATGCTTTACCATTTAAGCTACAAGCTCTTTATTTTTTATATTTTATATTATTAATATTTTATTTATTTTTTTGTTCTGGATATAATTCAGAGTGAGATAACATATTTTGAACAATAATATTATCTAAATAATTAAAAAATGGTATTAAAAAAATAAAAGCAAAAAAATAAAAAAATGTAGATATTTGACCTATTAAAATATAAGGCATTTCAACAGGTTTTGCACCGATCCAACCTAAAATTAAAAAATCACAAACTAAAAACCAATATAATTTTTTAGAAAATGGTTTAAAAACATTAGATTTAATAAAATATTTATTACTATATAATGGTAATAATAATAATATCACGATAGCAGCACCCATACAAATAACACCACCTAATTTATCAGGAATAGATCTTAAAATTGCATAATAAGGTAAAAAATACCATTCAGGAACTATATGAGCTGGTGTAACCATAGGATTTGCTTCTATATAATTATCAGAATGACCTAATAAATTTGGGAAATAAAATACAAAAGTTAAATAAAATATAAAAAATAAAATTAAACCTAATAAATCTTTTACATAAAAATAAGGATAAAAAGGTAATTTAGATCTTTCTGCAGGTAAATCCATACCTACAGGATTATTAGAACCATATTTATGTAAAATATAAATATGTAATAAAGCCATAACAGCTAAAATAAATGGTAATAAGTAATGTAAACTAAAGAATCTATTTAAAGTTGCATTATTAACGGAAAAACCACCCCAAATCCAGTATACTATACTTTCACCTACAACAGGTATTGCAGAAAATAAATTAGTAATAACTGTTGCACCCCAAAAACTCATTTGACCCCAAGGTAAAACATAACCTATAAATGCTGTAGCCATCATTAATAAAAAAATAACAACACCAGACATCCACACATGTTCTCTAGGATAAAAATAAGAACCATAATATAAACCTCTACCCATGTGTGTGTAAACTATAATAAAAAACATAGATGCACCATTTGCATGTAAATATCTAAAAAACCAACCATAATTAACATCTCGCATAATATGTTCTACACTAAAAAAAGCATAATCAATGTTAGGTACATAATGCATTGCTAATATAATACCTGTTACTAATTGTATTCCTAAAAAAATACCAGCTAAAGAACCGAAACCCCACCAGTAACTAATACTGCTAGGTGTAGGATAATCAACAATATGATTTAATATCCCAGGAAAATTTTCTTTTACATATTTTCTTAACATAAAAAATTTATTCTAAATGAATAATATATATATACTTCCGAAAGGACTTGAACCTTCAGCGGACAGATTTTAAGTCTGTTGTGTTTACCAATTTCACCACGGAAGCATATAGTATAAATGTATACTATATAAATATTAAAAATTATTTAATATTTGCTTTAGCTTTAACTAAGAATGTTTTAATACTATCAACTAAGTCTTTAGTTAATTCTTTTTTCACACCAATTGTATTTTTTAAATTAGTATCTTCAGTTAAACCTTTAATAATTAAAGCTTCGTATTTTAATACGTCTTCAACTTTTAAATCATCTAAATAACCATTCATACCAGCATAAACTAATACAGTTTGGTATTCAATTTCTAAAGGATTGAATCTATTTTGTTTTAATAATTCAATTAATCTTTCACCTCTTTTAATTTTGAATAAAGTAATTTCATCTAAATCAGAACCAAAAGATGCAAACATTTCAACTTCTCTATATTGAGCTAAAGTAGATTTTAAACCAGCACATGCTTTTTTCATTGCTTTATTTTGTGCATTAGAACCTACTCGACTTACAGATAAACCAACATTAATAGCTGGTCTAATACCATAATGGAATAATTTTGTTTCTAAGAAAATTTGACCATCGGTAATAGAAATAACATTTGTTGGAATATATGCAGAAACATCACCTAATTGTGTTTCAATTACAGGTAATGCAGTTAAAGAACCACCACCATAATTTTTATTTAATTTTGCCGCTCTTTCTAATAATCTAGAATGTAAATAGAAAACATCACCTGGATATGCTTCACGACCTGGAGGTCTTCTTAATAATAAACTCATTTGTCTATAAGCTACGGCTTGTTTACTTAAATCATCATAAATAATTAAAGCATGTTGACCTTTATCTCTAAAATATTCAGCCATTGCACAACCAGAATATGGTGCTAAATATTGTAATGGTGCTTTTTCGGTTGCACCTGCAACTACGATAATAGAATATGCCATTGCATTTCTTTTTTCTAAATTTCTTACAACTTGCATTACACTAGATCTTTTTTGACCTACAGATACATAAACACAATGTACTTTATTAGCAGGATCTAAGTCATTATTTTTTTTTTGATGAATTATTGCATCTAAAGCAATACTTGTTTTACCTGTTTGTCTATCACCAATAATTAATTCCCTTTGACCTCTACCTATTGGAATTAAACTATCAATAACTTTAATACCTGTTTCCATAGGTTGTCTAACAGATTCTCTAGGCATAATACCTGGTGCTTTATCATCAACTCTTTTAGTTTCAAAATTTTCTACATTTTTTAAATTACTTCCATCAATTGCATTAGAAAAAGGATCTACAACATGACCTAATAAGAAAGAACCAACTTTAATACTTACAACATCAAAAGTTCTTTTTACGATAGAACCTAAATTTAAATCAGTATCATTACCAAATAACACAATATCTGCAGTTTCATAATTTAAATTTAAAACCATACCATATGCATTATTTTCAAAAATAACTAATTCACCCATTTCAACATCTTCTAAACCATATACAGTTACGATACCATCTTTAATTCTTAAAATAATACCAACATCAGATACAGAAATATTATTTTCTTGTGTTACTTTTTCTTCTAATTTTTCAATATTAATTACCATAAGAAATTATTAAGTTTTTTATAATTAATGTAAATATATAACATCATGTAAATAAATTATCATTAAAATTAAAAATACATAAGCTTGTAACATAGCAATACCTATTTCTAAACCTACTATACAGAATACGATTAAAAAAGGAACTAATGCTAAATAAAACATATTTTGTTTTAATAATAATACATAACCAAAATTAGATAAAATTTTTAATAAAGAGTGACCAGCCATCATATTTGCAAATAATCGAATAGCTAAACTAAATAATCTAGCTGTATAAGAAATTATTTCAATAATAATTAAAAAAGGGCTCATTATTACAGGACAACCTTTAGGTAAAAATAATTCAAAAAAGTGTGCTTTATGTTTTTCTATACCAATAATATTTAAACCAATGAAACCTATAAAAGATAAAGACATTGTAATAATAATATGACTAGTAATAGTAAAAGCATAAGGAATCATACCTACTAAGTTAGAAAATAAGATAAATAAAAAGATATTAGATAAAAATATTAAAAATTTTTCTCCATATTTACCAACATTAGTATATATTAAACCTGCAACAAATTGTACTAAATTAAATAAAAAAAAATTAACAAACATATAATCTTTTTTGTAAAAATTAATATTTAATAATAATATATATAAACTAAATATTATAAATAAAAAGATAGATACTGTTGTTATATTAAAAAAAAAAGAATTATAAAAATAAGAAATTTCAAATTGTTCTAATGGACTTAATATAAATAACATATTTAAAACCAATCTAATATATTTTTTTTAAATTCATAATAAATACCTAACCAGATCATTAAAATAAAAAAAGTAAATACCCAAAAAATTATTGTATTTAATAGTGCTAAATTAAAAAAAATAGGTATTAAAGGAAATAATAATACTATTTCTAGATCAAATAATAAAAAAATAACAGCTACTAAATAAAATTTAATATAAAATTTAGAACGTGACTCACTAAATGGTGCAAAACCACATTCAAAACCAGATACCTTATCTAAAGTATCTATATATATAGTATTACTTGTTACTAATTTATAAGCGAACATAATTACAAAAGCTAATCCAGCAGCTACAAAAAAACAAATAAATACTTTTAAGTAATGATTATTTAAATATAAATATCCATTAAAAATTTCAAAAAAATTAATATTATTTAACATACTTTATATTTAATTTGTATTTAAAATATTAGTAAATATTGGGACTTGAACCCAAAAATTTAAAACCACAATTTAACACTTTACCAGTTAAGTTATATTTACTAGAATTGGAAATAATGGGACTTGAACCCAAAACCTTTGGATTAAAAATCCAATGCTCTACCAATTAAGCTATACTTCCTTTATATATTAATATTTTTTTTTATTTAATAATTGGCGTAAAATATCTTGTGTTTTTCTATTTTCTGTTTTTTGTAAAATCATAATAATTACACCATAAATACCAACTAATAAAATAAAACCTGAAATAATAATATCTAAATAACGTATATTATATAAAGTATAACCTAAATCAGAAAAAGTCATTGTATTTATAAAATTATTAGTGGAAAAATCATTAATTAATTGTGTATTATCTGTGAAATAGGATGTTATACTATTTAATAGAAATAAGATAATTAAACTAATTAATAATAAACTAATTAATTGTTTAAAATAATTTTGTTTTTTATTTATATAACGAACATCTAAAATCATTATAAAATATAAAAATAAAACTAGAATAGCACCAACATACACTAAAATTAAAGTTAATCCTATGAATTCCCCACCTAAATATGCAAAATATAACCCACTAGCAAAAAATAAAAAACCTACACTAAATACTAGACTAATAATTTGATAATAAAAAATTAAATTATAAATTATAATAGTTAAAGATAATATAATAGCATATATAAATAAAGTATCCGATTCAAAAAAAGATATATTAAGATATTGATTTTTAATATTATTTTCTATTAATTTTGTAACAATTTGTATATTTAAAATAAATTGATCAAAAATTGAGTTCATGAATAATATTTAATAAATTTTTTGTGCATAATACACAATTTGTTTATAATCTTTTGTATTTAATTCTTTAATTACAGGAACAAAAAGTTTTAAATTCACTTTTTTTTTTTTATCATGAATATCTAACTCTTTTATATCAGAATTAAAAATAATACAAGAACTTTTATCATATTTAACAAAAACACCATCTTTTCGAGCAAATGGTTTTTTTGTAGAAACTATTAACGCTTTATTAATAGTTTTTTTTATAAGTTTTTTTTTTTCTTTTAAATCAATTTTTTTTCTTTCATAAATAGATGTAACAATTAAATCACCTATATTTACTTGTTTTTTAAAAGAACTATTACCTAATAGTTTTATTACTTTTACATATTTTAAACCTGAATTATCTTTTACAGTTAAAATACTTTTTAAATAAATCATAAAATGCCAAAATAAAGTAAGAATTAAATTTACTATATATAGAAAAAAAATAATAGATTAATACGTTTATTATCCAACTGCAGGTTCCCCTACAATCACCTTGTTACGACTTCACCCCAGTCACTAAGCTCGTCGTCATAAGCTAATTATTAATTTTATTAAAAAATTAATATTTTTCTTATTAATTACAATATTAACTCCCAGGGCGTGACGGGCGGTTTGTACAAAGCTCATGTTAATATTCACCGTGATGTGCTGACTCACGATTACTAGCGATTCCATCTTCATATTCTCGAGTTGCAGAGAATAATTCGAACTTAGGAAAATTTTATAGATTTACTCTTATTTACATAATTGTTTCTATTTGTATTTTCCATTGTAGTACGTGTGTAGCCCAATTCATATAGGCCATAACGGTTTGACATCATCCCCACCTTCCTCCAATTTTAGATGGCAGTTATATAGTTTTTAACTATATAGAAGGGTTTCGTTCGTTTCCAGAATTAACAATACGTTTCACAACACGAACTGACGACAACCATGCAACACCTGCTAAATTTATTTTAATTATTTTTTCAAATAATAATAAAATTTCTGTCAAGAATTGGTAAGGTTCTACGCGGATTATCAGATTAAACCACATACTCCACCGCTGGTATAAGCTCCCGTCAATTCCTTTGATTTTCCATCTTGCGATTATATTCTCCAGGCGGGATATTTAACGCGTTAGCTTTCAGACTAGATTATTATATCTAATTAATAATATCCATGATTCACTGTATAGACTACAAGGGTATCTAATCCTCTTTGCTCCCTATACCTTAGTGCTATAATGTCAGTATTTAATAAATAGTCGCCTTCGCCTCCGGCCTTCCTTCTAATATTTAAAAATTTCATCCTTACATTAGAAATTCCACTATTTTCTTTAATACTCAAGTTTTTTAATAACTATCAACTTTTCAAATTTGCTTTGAACTTTTTCGAAAGTCTACTCTAAACAATCTACGCACTCTTTACGCCTATTAAAGATGAGTAACACTTGCCCTCCCCGTATTACCGCGGCGGCTGGCACGAGGTTAGCCAGGGCTTATTCATTAACTAACGTCATTTATCTTCATTAACATAAGGGATTTACAGAATCTCTCCTTCCTCTCCCAAGAAACATAACTGGATCAAGCTTTCGCTCATTGTCCAATATTCCCCACTGCAGCCTTAAAAAGGTTGGACCTTATTTCAGTTCCAATGTGGTTGATCATCCAATAAGACCAACTAAAGATTGTTGGCTTGGACAGCTTTGACCTGCCCAACAACCTAATCTTTCTTCCAATCTATCTAAAAGCGATATAATATCTTTATAATTTATTAGGTATTTTATCCCTAACTTCTAGGTAAAACTGAAAGTATACGCACCCGTACGCTATAATTTATAAAAAATAAATCATTAACTTGCATGTGTTAAATCTGTTTCTAGCGTTCACTCCGAGCCAGGATCAAACTCGCATCTTTAAAAATTATTATAATAATTTATCTTAAAAACAATAATTTCAATTTTTTTTTCTAGTTCTTATCTAAATATAGTTTTATTCTTCTAATTGAATGCTTTACAATTTAATAATTAAACTAAAAAAATTAAAATATTAATTGTAAAGAAAATACCGAAAATAATATAAAATAAATGATCTTGTAAATTTTTAGTTTGTTCTTTCTTTAAATTATCAGATAAATTTAATACCATATTAGATATTCCCTCAGGTCCTATTAATTCGATAAACCCTTTATCTAATATTTTATAAGTTACATTATAACCTAATTTAAAAGTTTTTTCAACTAAAAATTTATTATAAATTAAGTCTAAATACCATTTTTTTTGGAAAAAATAATATAATTTTATATTCCATATATTCAATGTATTATAAATATATAAATATAATAATACACCGCCTATGGAAAAAATTAAAGGTAAATTTTTTATATAAAATGGTATAAATTCAGATTGTAAAAATAATAAATTTTTATCTTTTATAAATATAGCATTCTCAAAAAAATCAGTACCTAAACCTATAAATAAATCTTTAGTTAAATAACCGATAAAAATACTAAAAAAACCTAAAATAATTAAAGGTAACATCATTACATAAGTACCTTCGTGTGCATGACTAATTACTTGTTTATAACTATTTGTAGGTGTAATAAATGTTAAATATATAGATTTAATAGAATAGTACGCAGTACAGCCTGCTGTTATTAAACCTAACCAATGTATAAAACGACCTGATGCTAAATATTTAGAATAAGCTAATTCAATAATAATATCTTTAGAATAAAAACCTGTTAAAAACGGAAAACCCATTAATGCTAAAGATGCTATTAAAATCATAGTATAAGTTACTGGTAATAATTTAACTAAACCACCAAATTTTCTCATATCTTGCTCATCAGACATAGCATGAATTATAGAACCTGCACTTAAAAATAATAAAGCTTTAAAAAAAGCATGATTAAATAAATGAAAAATACTTACAGAATAATTAGATAACCCACAAGCATAAACCATATAACCAAGTTGACTACAAGTAGAATATGCAATTACTTTTTTTAAATCATTTTGAAATGCACCTATGATTGCTGCAAAAAATGCAGTTAATCCACCTACGATTAATACTAATTGTAATACAACAGGAGTATATTCAAAAATCGGAGAACATCTTATAATTAAAAATACACCTGCTGTTACCATTGTTGCTGCATGAATTAAAGCAGATACTGGGGTTGGACCTTCCATAGCATCTGGTAACCAAGTATGTAAACCTAATTGCGCAGATTTACCTACAGCTCCTATAAAAATAAAAAAAGCGATTAAATTTAATAAATAAAAATCAAAGCCTAAAATATTAATTATTTTATCTTGATAAAAGGGTACTAAAGTAAATACAATAGCATAGTCTAAGCTTTTAAAATAATAATATGTAAATAATAATACAAATAAAATACTAATATCACCAATTTTATTAACTATCATTGCTTTCATAGCAGCTTTATTTGCTTGTATTCTAGTATACCAAAAATTAATTAATAAATAAGAACTTAAACCTACACCTTCCCAGCCAAAAAACATTTGTAAAAAATTATTTGCGGTTACTAAGATTATCATAAAAAAAGTAAATAAAGATAAATAAGACATAAATCTTATAATATGTGGGTCCTCTTGCATATATTCGGTTGAATATATATGAACTAAGCAAGATATTATTGTAATAATAATTAACATTGTTGCTGTTAAACTATCAATTAAAAATCCAAATTTTAAATCAATATATTCTAATTTTATCCAAGAATATAAAGTTATATCTATAATTTGATGATTTAAACCTACTTGATAAAATGTATATAAACAACATAACATTGTTAATATTATACCTATAATAGATATTCTAATACTATATTTTTTTCCTAATACATTACCGTATAATCCTACTATTAAAGAACTAATAATTGGTAAAAAAATTATATTATATATTATATAATTTAACATATTAATTTATAAATTAATTGTGAAATCTAAAACACTATTTATTAAAATATTTGGATAAAAACCTAAAATAATAGTAAAAAATATAAAAAAATAAGTAATTATAGTTTCAATACTATTTAAATCTGTACCATATTTAACTTTAATAGATCCAAAACATAATCTGTTAAATAACCAAATACTATATATAGTTGTAAATAAAACACCCAGCATTACACCACAAATATTAATAAAATTTGATGCAAATATACCATTCATTAATAAAAATTCAGCAATAAATGCAGAAGTTCCTGGAAAACCCATATTACCTAAAATAAAAATAAATAAATAATTTGTAAATTTCGGCATGATCATTGCTATACCAGAGTAATCTTTTAAATTTCTAGTTTTATAACGATCATATATAGAACCTATTAAAAAAAATAAACAACTAGAAATAAAACCGTGACTAATCATTAAAAATATAGCTCCGACAATACCAATCACATTCATACTGAAAATACCAAGAACAACCATATTCATATGACCTATAGAACTATAAGCAATGATTTTTTTTAAATCGATTTGTCGTAATGTTGTTAATGAAGTGTAAACAATACCTAATACTGCTAATATACTAATATAAGGATTTAATATAATAACAGCTTCCGGAAATAAAAATAAACAAAATTTTAACATACCATAACCACCTAATTTTAATAATAAACCCGCTAAGATTATAGATCCTGATGTCGGCGCTTCAACATGAGCTTCTGGTAACCATATATGTGTTGGTATCATTGGAATTTTAATTGCAAACGCTACAAAAAAACCTAAAAATAATAATACTTGTTCTTTTAATGTAAATTTAGAACTTAAATTATATAAAAATTGTATATCTAAAGTACCAAATTTATTATATATATATATAATACTTGTTAACATAAAAATAGAACCAAATAAAGTATACATTAATAAAAAATAACTAGCACGTATTCTTCTTTTTCTAGAACCCCAGATACCTACTAGTAAAAACATCGGAAATAGTACAGCTTCGTAAAAACTAAAAAATAATAAAATATTTAAAGAACTAAAAGTTAATATTAATAATAATTTAATTAATAATAAAATTATTATTAATTCTTTATAATTAATTGTATCTTCATATACAGCAATTAAACTGTAAATACACACTAATATTAAGAAACTAGTTAAAAAAATAAATAAAATTGAAATACTATCTAAACCTAATTTAAATTTAAAATCGTAAAAAAATATCCAATTTATATCTATTACATATTTATAATCTAAAATATTTGTAGTTAATAATTCATTAAATAATTTAATAGTTAAAATATAAAAAATACTTAAATAAACAAATATTAATTTTTTAATAAAATTAACATTTTTAGTAAAAAATAAAATTAAAATAATATTTAAATTTAATAAAAGCAATACACTTAATAAATTAAAATTTATATTAAAATAAAAATCATAAAAAATTGTCCATAAATATACGCCTATTGCTATTATTAAATTATATAATTCAAAATAAATAAAATTTTGTGAAAAAAAATCTAATAAACCTAAATTTGCTAAAAATAATTCTAATTCAAACATAATATTTTTTTTTAATACATATTTCCCAAGTGCCTTAGTATATATGTTATATTATTAATTTTTAATATTGAAGTATATACTTTACAATAAATTAATAATATTTATATTTCTCTCCGAAATGGATTTGAACCAATAACCTTCCGGTTAACAGCCGGATGCTCAACCAATTAAGCTATCGAAGATTTACTTTCTATGGGATTTGAACCCATATTTATGCATAGAAAGTGCATCGTCCTAACCCTTAGACGAAGAAAGCCTTAAATTAAAGAGCAATATTGGAATTGAACCAATAGTCTTCTCGGTGTAAACGAGACATTTTACCATTAAACTAATCGCCCTTAATAGTTATAGTTAACTATTAAAAAATAATAAATAAATAAAAATAAGTATAAAAAGATAAAAATCCTAAAGCTAATGGTAAAAAAACTTTCCAACCTAATTTCATTAACTGATCATATCTATATCTTGGTAAAGTACCACGAACCCAAACAAAAAAAAATGCTAATAAAGCCATTTTAATACCATACCATAAAGAAGATGGTAAGATAAAACCATCCCAACCACCTAAAAATAATATAATGATTAAAGAATTCATTAATAACATATTAGAATATTCCGCTAAAAAAAATAAAGTAAATCCCATACCAGAATATTCAATATTATAACCTGCTACTAATTCAGCTTCTGCTTCTGGTAAATCAAATGGAACTCTATTTGTTTCTGCTAAACCAGAAATTGTAAACATTAAAAATAAAGGTAACATTGGTAACCAATTCCAACCATTTATTTGTTGAAATAATATAATATCGCTTAAATTTACACTTGTACTAACATATAAAATAGGTAATACTAATAAACTTAAAGCGATTTCATAAGAAATTACTTGAGAAACAGAACGTAAAGATCCCAAGAACGCAAATTTAGAATTACTAGACCAACCTGCTAAAATAATACCATACACACCTATAGAGGACATAGCAAACATAAATAATAAACTTAAATTTAAATCAACTAATACAGTTTCAAAATTAGATGGAATTACAATCCAATTTATTAAACTTAAAGTAAATGAAATACAAGGGGCTAAAAAAAATAATATTTTATTAGATTGATTTGGAACAATAAACTCTTTTACAAATAATTTTAAACCATCCGCTAGAGGTTGTAATAAACCCCATAAACCTACAACATTAGGTCCGGATCTTCTTTGCATTGCTGCCATAATTTTACGATCACAAAGTGTGTAATATGCCACACCGATTAACATTGTTATAATAATTAAAATAAATTTTATAATAAGTAATAAATAACTAAAAAACATAATATTTTTTTTTATTTTTTTTGATTATATTGCGAATAAGATTGAAAAAGCCATCATTAAACCAAATAATGCAATTGCTTCAGTTAAAGCAAAACCTAAAATTGCATAAGTAAAATATTGATCTTTAAATTCTGGGTTAATAGAAGTTGCTAACATTAAAGAACCAAATACTGTTCCTATACCTACACCTGCACCTGCTAAAGAAATTGTTGCTAAACCTGCACCTATAATTTTTGCTGCGAATACTAATGTCATATTTTTCTCGAGAAAAATAGGATTTGAACCTATATCAACAATTTTGGAAATTGTTATTCTACCATTAAACTATTCTCTCCTTGGGACCGATAGGATTTGAACCTACGAAGTGTTTCCACGACAGATTTACAATCTGTTACTTTTAACCGCTCAGCCACGTTCCCTTTATTAATAAAATTATTAATAAAAATATATTAGTATTAATATACTAAATATGTTACCATACTTACATACTTAACCTATATACCATGTAATATTCTTTTACGATTTTAATAAAAACTATAAAGCATTTTTCTTACTTGATTTGTTTTCAGTAATTATAATTTATAAATTTAGCTACTCAACGTTGCTTTTTAAAAACAATTGATACACCATTGATTTATTTTATTAGGTCCTCACGTACTATAATAAATTCTTTATATTTTTATACATCACGGTAGATAGGGACCGAACTGTCTCACGACGTTCTAAACCCAGCTCACGTACCACTTTAATCGGCGAACAGCCGAACCCTTGGAATATTATCTCCCTCCAGGATGTGATGAGCCGACATCGAGGTGCCAAACCACTCTGTATCTAAGCGATTAAGAGTGATCAGCCTGTTATCCCTAGCGTACCTTTTATCCGTTGATCGATATCTCTTCCACATAATAATACCGGGTCACTATGACCAACTTTCATTTCTGATTAACTTGTTTGTCTTTCAGTCAAGTAAACTTATACCATTGCGCTCTACATTATATTAAAAATAATATAATTGAGTTTACTTTTATACACCTCCGTTACTCTTTAGGAGGTGATCGCCCCAATCAAACTAACAACCATACACTTTCTTATTTTAAAAATAATTAGATATAATATATTAAATATACAGTCTTTTCAATTGCATCTAAGCTATTGCTATTAACAGGCCTCCTAGATTCCTGTTTTATTTAATTATTATAACAATGTAAAGATTTAGTAAAGGTGCATAGGGTCTTTCCGTCCAGCCGTGATTATTCCGCATCTTCACGGAAAATTCAATTTCACTAAGTCGATGTTGGAGACAGTGGAGAAGTCGTTATACCATTCATGCACGTCAGAACTTACCTGACAAGGAATTTCGCTACCTTAGGACCGTCAGAGTTACAGCCGCCGTTTACTGAGGTTTCAATTTGAGGCTATTAACCTCGCCTTTTTGCTTTACAGCACCGGGCAGGTATCAGACCTTATACCGCATTTCTCAATTTTGCAAAGTCTTGTGTTTTTAATAAACAGTCGCTTCTCCCTTTTTTATGTCATCTATATTTTTTTTATAGATACTCCTTATTCCGAAGTTACAGAGTCATTTTGCCGAGTTCCTTCAACATCGTTCTCTTAAACACCTTAGTAGATTTCTACTTATTCACCTGTGTCAGTTTATGTACGGTTTTTCTTTTTTCCTGTATTGAGTGTCTTTTTGTATCTCTTTTATTTACGCTCTACAAAAATATCCTCAACTATTTATTTATTGTATTATTTAAACAATTTTTCATTAATTTACTTTTTCAATACAATCTTAGAAACCGAATATCTCCACATTGTCTAATATATGTGTAGAATACCTTAAATTTGCGGTGATAATGTTTCTTACATTATTTATCGTTACTCATACCAGCATTGTCTTTTTTAATTCTTCCAATAAATTTTACAATTTATCTTCTTTAGATTATAAAATGTTCTGCTACCCCATAAACTTATGTTTATAGCCAATATTTCAGTAAACGTTTTTATTTCAGTATATTTTCAGAAATTTATACTCTTATAATGAGTTTTAACACCTATCTTTAAAGGATGATTACTCATAAACCCACCTTTTATATCTCATTGTATAAATCTTCTTTCAACTTAAACGTTATTCTCGAACTTTAATATTTGGTCTGGGCTGTTTCCCTCTTGACTCTTGACCTTATCACCCAGAGTCTGATTATTATATCTTTATAATAGTATTTCAAGTTTTTTGAAATTTAGTACTGCCTCTCGGCCCCTGCTTCTCAAATTGCTTTACCCCTATTATATTTAATATATCTTACTTTACTTCTATAGATTTCGCAGAATACTAGCTATTTCCAAGTTTGACTAGCCTTTCACCCCTAAACACAAATCCTCCCAATCTTTTTCTACAGATTTGGGTGCAATCCTCCAGTGTATCGTTACTACACCTTCAATCTTTCTATGTTTAGATCACTTGGTTTCGAGTCTAAATAATATAACTTCTATATCTTTTATATTTAATTTCTTTACACCATCTTTTTTTTTGGTTCGCTATATTATTTAACTTGCTGGCCCATTATACAAAAGGTACCTTATTATTCTTTCTGAACTTTAAGTGCTCCTTTATATTTAATTTCAATTTCTTTTCACTCCCTCTTGGGTTCTATTTCAACTTTCTTTCACAATACTTGTTCACTATCGAATATTTAAAGCTTTTAGTCTTAGAAGGTGGTCCTCCTATCTTCATACAATCTTTACCATAGATCATATTACTCTAATCTTAATATAATTTTTCTTATACGGGATTATCACCCTCTTTGATTCTTATTTTTCAATAAGTATTCTAATATAATTATATTAATAAATTGACTATCTTTACTTTCGCTCACCACTACTCATAAATTCTTGGTTAATTTCTTACTATGCTACTTAGATGTTTCAGTTCGCATATTTTTAATATCTATTCTATAATAAATATTAATATTATTATTAGGTTTTCCCTTGGAATACTAACAAATATTTAGTTTTATTTGCTATTTTCGAATTTCATTTCGTTCCTTTCCTTTAAATATCTAGTTATCCGTTAAATATATTATTTCTAATTTGTTTTCCTTATTTCTTGTCTTTTTTCTTCTTTTTAAGAATAATAGTTAAACTTACCAATGGATTTTATATTCCATATTATAACCATATTCTCTTTTAACCCATTAGTTAACCTATATACTTCTAAAAAAGATATATGCCACACTATACCTAGCGCCTTTTATTCCTTCGGTGCTCGTAGCGTTGCGCGTATACTTAACACACACATATCTCCCTTATATAAAACGCAAAAAATTAATTTTTCAAATTAATTTTAAACGCATTATTACACTCTATTTTTATGAAATCTACTTAATAATTAACAAAAATAGAGATAAAAATATAGGAGCAACTCTTGATTTTTTTTTTTACATACACAAATATATATTAATTTAAAATTAAAATGTACTTTCGAAAGGACTTGAACCTTCAAAAATCAGCTTCTAAGACTGACGCGTATACCAATTTCGCCACGAAAGTTATGGGCTTGACAGGACTTGAACCTATAACCTTATGATTATCATTCATATGCTCCACCAATTGAGCTACAAGCCCATTTCTAATTATATTAGGAAGGATAGGATTCGAACCTATACTCTATAGTATCAAAAACCATTGTTTTACCATTAAACTACATTCCTTTATTTTTTTTTATTATTTAGAAAAAAAGAAATTATCATAATTTATAAATTATTTTTCAAAAACCATTAAATTTAAAAATTTATAATAATCTGCAATGTTTACTGCTTCAATTGCTATTGGCATAAAACCATGATCTACACCACAAATTTCAGAACATTGACCGTAATAAATACCTTCTCTATTAATATAAATAGCTGTTTGGTTTATTCTACCTGGACAAGCATCCATTTTTACACCTAAAGAAGGAACAGCCCAACTATGAAGTACATCAGCTGCTGTAATTAATAATCTTATATTTAATTTAGTAGGTAATACTATTTTATTATCCACTTCTAATAATCTAAATTTACCTAAATCTAAATCTTCTTCAGACACCATTCTACTTTCTACAGTTTTAATAACATCTGGAATTAAATCTCTCATTAAAATTTCAATATTTTCATTATAAGTAGAGTCATTAGCATATTCATAAACCCAATACCATTGGTTACCAATTACTTTTAATGTAACATCTGGATTAGTTACATCATCCATACTATATAATAAAGTCATAGATGGAGTAGCAATTAATAATAAAATAACTGTAGGTAATAAAGTCCAAAAAAATTCTAATAAAGTATTATGTGTAATTGGTTTATTAAAATAATTTGGAAATGCATCAACATTAGTACTTAATACAATTCTCATAATTACCCAGAATACAATAACACAAATCATAATTAAAAAGAAGAAAATATCATGATGTAAATTAATAATACCTTCCATAATTGGAGATGCTGGATCTTGGAAGTTTATTTGCCAGTTTTCCGGTGCATCACAAAATAATACTAAACTTAAACTTTTATAAATAGGATTTAAGATTACTTTTTTTTCTGTACTTACATTATTTAAAGCAATATATCTTAAATCTTTATTATATAAGCAAATTCTTCTAATATCTTTTTCAAAAATAGGATCTTTAAAATCATAACCATTAAATAATTTAATGTTATTATATTTTAATTTATTTAATAATTGTTCTTTTGCTGTTACAAAGAAATCAACATTATAATTTGTAAACATACTATAAATAACATAAAAGAAAAATAAAGCACTAACGAAACTTAAGAAAGAACCGTAAGAAGCAATTAAATTCCAACCTGCATAAGCATCAGGGAAATCTGGAACTCTTCTAGGCATACCAGCTAAACCTAAAAAATGCATTGGGAAGAATGTAACATTAACACCAATGAAGAAAGTCCAAAAATGTATTTTACCGTAAATTTCATTATATTTTAAACCAACAATTTTTTCAATCCAATGATAAAAACCTGCAGACACACCAAATACAGCACCCATGGATAATACATAATGGAAATGAGCAACAACATAATATGTATCATGAATTGCAACATCAACACCAGCTTGTGCTAATACAACACCGGTTACACCACCCATAGTAAATAAAACTAAGAAACCTATTGCAAATAACATAGGGGTTGTTAAAAAAATTTTACCATCCCACATTGTTGCAATCCAACTAAATATTTTAATACCTGTTGGTACAGCAATCATCATTGTTGCTGCTGTAAAATAAGCTCTTGTATCAATATCCATACCTACGGTATACATATGATGAGCCCAAACAATAAAACCTGACACACCTATAGATAACATTGCATAAACCATACCTGTATAACCAAATACTGGTTTATTAGAATAAATACCAATTATAGTACTAATAATACCAAATGCTGGTAAAATAATAATATAAACTTCAGGATGACCGAAGAACCAAAATAAATGTTGATATAATATAGGATCACCACCACCTATTGGATCATAGAAACTGGTATTTATATTTCTATCTGTTAATAACATTGTAATAGCTGCTGCTAATACAGGTAAAGATAATAATAATAATATAGCTGTTAATACTACAGCCCATACAAATAAAGGAACTCTTTCAAAAGTCATACCAGCTGTTCTCATATTTAAAAAGGTTGTTATAAAATTAATTGTACCTAAAATAGAAGAAACACCCGCAATATGTAAACTAAATATAGCTACATCAACTGCTGGACCTGGATGGCCGAAATGGCTACTTAATGGAGGATATACAGTCCAACCTGTACCCACACCACCTTCAATTAAAGAAGATAATAATAATAAAAAAAAAGAAGGAACTATAAACCAAAAACTTAAATTATTTAATCTTGGGAAAGCCATATCTGGTGCTCCTATCATAATTGGTAAAAACCAATTACCGAAACCACCAATTAAAATTGGCATAACCATAAAGAAAATCATAATAAAAGCATGTGCTGTTACTAACACATTATATAATTGGCTGTTACCTAATAATACTTGATTACCAGGATATGCTAATTCCATTCTTATTATTAAGGAAATTGTAGATCCTATAATACCTGCGAATGCACCGAAAATTAGATATAGTGTACCTATATCTTTATGATTTGTTGAACATAACCAACGTTCTGCCCAATTAATAAAATTTTTCATATTAATTTTAAAGAAATTATTGTATATATAATATTAAATATATTTAATTATCTTATATCACCCCACCAATAAATAGAAATATATAAGAATAACCATACCACATCAACAAAATGCCAATACCATATTGCACCTTCTAAACCAATATGATGACGTTCAGTAAAATGATTATTAATATATCTAACTAAACATACTAATAAAAATAAAGTACCTACTATAACATGGAATCCGTGGAAACCAGTTAATAAATAAAAAGTAGAACCGTAAATACCATCAGAAATTGTAAATGTTGCGTGAATATATTCGTAAGCTTGGAAACCTAAGAAAATAATACCTAATAATACAGTTAAACCTAAACTTAAAATACCTTCATTTTTTACATTTAATTTATTAACTGGATTATTATTTAATACAGTAGATGTCATTAAATAATGAAACCATGTTACAGTTACACCAGAAGTTAATAAAATAATTGTATTTAAAAATGGAATACCTAAGTAAGACATAGGTGTAATACCTTTTGGAGGCCAAATACCACCTATTTGAATTGCTGGAGATAAACTAGAATGGAAGAATCCCCAAAAGAAACCAAAAAAGAACATAGCTTCACTTAAAATAAATAAAGCTATACCTATTCTTAAACCTTTTTGAACTGCTTGTGTATGTTGACCTTCAAATGTACCTTCTATAATTACATCTCTCCACCATGCGATCATTACTATAGCAGTTAATAATATACTGTTTAATAATAATTTACCACCATTTTGATAATAATGAAAAAACCATACTAAACTTAAAGCTAAATTTAATACAGTAAAAGCTATATAAAATGGCCATGGACTTGCGTTTACTAAATGGAAAGGATGTTTTGTATTTAATTTTAATTTAATATTTTTTTCCATACTTAACCACGTATTTTAGAAAAAATAAGATTGTCATCAATGTTACCAGTTAATCTATAATATAATATTAAAATAGATAAACCTATTGCAGATTCAACACCTGCAACTATTAATATAAATAATATTAATATTTGTCCCATAATATTATTAAATGCAATTGAAAATACTATTAGATTATAATTTACACTTAATAATAATACTTCAAAAAATAATAATATAATTAAATAATTTCGTCTATAATAAAAAATTCCAAAAAGACCTATAATAAAAATTAAAATAGAAATTAAAAATGGTTTTAATAACATGTTTATTTATAAAGAGAATAAAATTTAGCTAAAAAAGAATTATAATTAATATTATAAAAAAATAAATTATAATTAATTTTTCGATAATTTGTTAATAATTTTAAATCATATAAAAAGAATAATGTAGGTATTTTTTTTAATTTTTTTTTTATATGTTTATGTTTTAAAAAATATTTTAACCACTCATTTTCTAATAATAAATTATTAAAAGTAAAATAAATAATATTTTTTCTAATATTTATTTTAAAATTATTAGTTTTTAATATATTTTTTAATAATAAAAAATTTAAAATTATATTTAATTTATTTGATGTTTTTAAAGTAAAAAAAAATAAAATTTTTAAATTAGAATTTATTTTTTGACCTAATGTTTGTTTTCTTAATATTTGAATATAATTATATGTATTATACATAATATAACTAAAAAAAATAAAATTCATTATCGGAATCATGAGAGTTGAACTCATAACCTCCTGTTCCCAAAACAGACGCTCCACCAATTGAGCTTCATTCCGCTTATTTAAGTATATTGGAAAAAATAATAACTAACGATACCTAAATAAATTAAATCTCGGGAAGATATACTATTTAAATTAAAATATTTTAATAAGATAGCAGTATTTATTTTATAATTCACCTCTAAATGTTGGCTTTTATTTAAATTATATTTTTTTAAAAAAGCCGTATTTAATAAAAATTTATTATTTTTTAAAACAGAAAATTTATAAATACGTTTTTTTAATTTAATACGTTTAAATGCTTTATTAAAAAAATAAGTATTATTATTAACAAAATAAAGTTTTTTTTTTAATTTAAAAATAAATAAATTTTTTTGTTTAAAATTATATAAAAAAATAAAATTTTTAATATTTTTTAATTTTTTTTTTTCTAAATTTAAATCTTTTAACCATTTATATTTTAAAATAATAGGTTGATTATATGTAATTTTAGAAATTGTACGTGTAATATTAAAAATTTTTAATTTATTAGCTTGTTTGATATTAAATACTTTTTTTTTATAACTAAATAAATTATTCTTATTAATAAAATTTAATAATAAATTATTCATAGAAGAAATAGAATATTTTTTTTGATAACTATAAAAACGAAATAAATTAAAAATATAATACTTTGCGTAATTATTAAAATTTTTTTTATAATAAGAAAAATATTTATCATTAAAAGTTACAGGTATAATCGAATAATTTTTAATTTTTAATTTAAAATTAGACTTAATACCTAAGTTTTTAATAACAATTTTTGTTTTATTAAAGGCTAATTTATATCTTGGAAATTTAATTACTAAACCATTTACTAATATTAACCCTTTTTTAATATAAAAATAAATTTGTTTTAAAGTTTTAAATAAATTTAAATTTAATAAGAAACGATATAAATAAATACCGTCAACTTGTTTTAAAGTATTATAATATTTATCTTTATAGATAAAATTTAAAACATAACCAGTAGATTGTTTATTTTTAATATATAAAATTTTTATAATATCATTAACTTTTACAACATAATTTAAATTTTTAAATTGATTATTAACTTGTACTTGTTTTAATCTTATAAGATTTTGGCAATAATTTATACTAGTAAATAAATTTAATTTAAAAACTAAAACATCTAAACGATATTCTAATATTTTTAAAAAATTTATAAAAAAATTTACTTTATTTTTTAAAATATTTTTATAAATATTTTTTAAGCGGGTTAGAGTAATATTACCGTAAATTTTTCTAACCTTTCTTTGTTCTAAAATTTTTAATAAAAACCAACCTTTATATCGAATTTTAGCTGGTAATTTTTTTAATTTTTTTTTTGTAAAATATTTATTATAATTTAACGCAATCTCTGATCTCATAATACTAATTTATAAAAAATAATAGTAAAAATTTATTTTTTTATATAACATGCTTTTATAAATAAAATAAAATAAAAGTTTTTTATAAAAAAATAAAACATCAACATTATTAAAATTACCAAATAATTTATATAATATGAAATTAAAATTTTTATAATCAAATCGTATAAAAGAAATAATAGGTTTTTTTAAAATAATAATTTCATTAAAAATATAATAACTATTTGAGGAAATATCACCAAAGATATACAGATCACTTAATTGTTTTTTTTTTAAATAAAAATTAGTTGTAAAATAACCACCACGCCACATATTATGAATATTAATAGACTTATCTAAAAATTTATTAATTTCCATATTATCATTATATGCTAATAAGGAAGATTTTAATTTTTTTTGATAATTTTTGTTATCTATAGCATTTTTAAAAAATGGAAAATCGACGAAACTGTTTGCAAAAGTTAAAAAACCAATTTTACCATTTTCTAATAATAAATATTTAAATAATTTATAAATATTATTCAATTTTATTTCAAAATGTTTTAAATTTAACATAAAAGTATTACCTATAATGTAATACAAATATTGTTTATAGTAATAATTTAAATTTATTTTAGAAACAATTAAATTTTGTTTATTTTTTATTAATAATTTTTTAAAATTTTTCATACTAAATATTATTCTATATTATAATTAA
>Ga0154020_10001237_pt1 | contig 31717 bp, 18 predicted proteins | sample Klosneuvirus_201_FD_109709 | JGI IMG/M metagenome (GOLD analysis project Ga0154020, IMG submission 109709) | Active sludge microbial communities from wastewater, Klosterneuburg, Austria - Klosneuvirus_20160825_MG | ecosystem: Engineered > WWTP > Aerobic digester > Activated sludge | place...
GGGGAGGCGGGTTTTCGGGCGGACATGGCGGAATCGGGAGGCTTTCGGTATTCTTGGAGCATACTCTACAAGAATGAAGTCTCATCCGGTGAGCTTGGGACCGCTTATCCTTGGCTCAAACGACTGGAGCAGACCCATGAACAGGCTCGAACCGGGAAACGTCAGGCCGCAGGACGCCAGGCTGGTGGTGGCGATCTCCTCGCGTGCACTTTTCAATCTCGACGAAAGCCACCGCATTTTCGAGCAGGGCGGGGAAGACGCCTACTCGCGCCATCAGATCGAGAAGGAAGACGAGCCCCTTGCCCCCGGCGTTGCCTTTCCCCTCGCGAAAAAGCTCCTGGCGTTGAACAGTCCCGAGACAGCCAGGGTAGAAGTGATTCTCATCTCACGCAACAGTGCCGACACCGGACTGCGCGTCTTCAACTCCATCCGCCATCACGGTCTGGACATCACCCGCGCCGCTTTCACGCGCGGCGAGAGCCCCTACCGCTACATCGGCGCCTTCGGCGCCCACCTGTTCCTCTCGGCCGACGCCGGGGATGTGAGAAAGGCGCTGGAGGCTGGAATCGCGGCTGCGACCATCCTGCCCTCAGCGACCGGACAGAACACTGACGGCCAGCTACGCATCGCCTTCGACGGCGATGCTGTCCTCTTCTCCGACGAGTCGGAGCGGATCTACGCGGCCGACGGCCTCGATGCCTTCAACCGCAACGAGGCTGAGGCGAAAGACCGGCCCCTTTCAGGCGGCCCCTTCCGGCCGTTCCTCGCGGCGCTGCACGAGATCCAGTCCGGCTACCCCGCGAACGCCTCGCCCATCCGCACCGCGCTGGTGACGGCGCGCGGTGCCCCCGCCCACGAGCGGGTGATCCGCACCCTGCGCAGCTGGGGCATTCGAATAGATGAAGCGCTTTTCCTGGGTGGGCGGGACAAGGGCGAGTTCCTCAAGGCCTTCGGCGCCGACATCTTCTTCGACGACCAGACGCGGCACTGCGAGTCGGCGGCGAACCATGTGGCGGCGGGGCATGTGCCGTTTGGGGTAAAGAACGGTGCCTAGCAGCTTGTGATTCGATTGAGTTGCCCTAGCAACCGGTAAGCAGTTGGTAACAGCCAATAAGGAATGAAATGAACGTTTTTCAATTCCGTGATCGACTGATAAGCGACTACCAGTCGTTTACACGCAGCTTCACTAAACCTCAGGCGGAGGACATCAAGGCCTACCTGCAGGATCGTTACGATGAAGGCATCTTCTGGCCGGCACCCCTCGTTCAGTTGAATCCCAGCTTCGTCAGTGGCGGCAGCGTCGAACAACTGGTCGAAGAGCAACTGCTGCATAAGGAATGTGCCCGCATCTTTCGCGCCGGTAAAACCGCCGATGACTTCGGCGTCACTCTGCGCCTGCATAAGCATCAGGAAGAGGCCATTCGTGCTGCCCAGCGCAATGAAAGCTATGTCCTCACCACAGGCACTGGTTCAGGCAAGTCGCTCAGCTATTTCATTCCCATCGTCGACCATGTCCTGCGCGAGCGAGCCGCTGGTGATAACCGCCCTCGTGTCCGCGCTATCGTGATTTATCCGATGAACGCCCTGGCGAACAGCCAGCGCGAAGAACTGACCCGCTTCCTCAAGCTCGGCTATCCGGCCGGCAACGGCCCTGTCACATTCGCCCGATATACTGGGCAAGAAAGCGGCGAGGAACGTGACGAGATCGCCCGCAATCCGCCGGACATCATCCTGACCAACTTCATGATGCTGGAACTCATGATGACCCGTCAGGACGAGGTCGATAAGGCCATCGTGCGCTCCGCCCAGGGATTGAAGTTCCTCGTTCTCGATGAATTGCACACCTACCGGGGGCGCCAGGGGGCTGACGTGGCGCTACTGGTGCGTCGCGTGCGAGCGGCTCTGAATCCGGACCTGCTGTGCGTCGGCACTTCCGCCACCATGGCGACAGAGGGCACCCCCGAAGAGCGTAATTCAGTCGTATCGGAAGTTGCCAGCAAGCTCTTCGGTACCACCGTCAGCCTAGGCAACGTCATCACCGAAACCCTCCAGCGGGTCACCATAGGCGAGACCCTGCCGGATGCCAACACGCTCAAGTCAGTGCTGGACGCTGAGATACCCGCCAAAGCTGACTTCGAAAGCCTGCGTGCCCATCCCCTCTCCGTGTGGGTGGAACTCAATCTTGGCTTGCTGCAGGAAGCCGGTAGATGGGTTCGCGCCAGGCCCCGAACCTTGAAAGAAGCGGCCGCCGAGCTTGCCGAGGTGACTAGACTTGACTCGGCGCATTGCCTGAAACGGTTGGAGCAATTCCTCCTGCTCGCCTACCAAACCAAGCGCGAACCCTACGACGACCGCAGCCGGCTGTTCGCTTTCCGCCTGCACCAATTCATCTCTGGGGCGGGCGACCTGTTTGCCACCCTCGAACCGGAAAACAACCGCTACCTTGATGTCAAAGGCCAGCAGTATCAGCCTGGGCGTACCGACAAGCGTCTTTTCAATGCAGTGTTTTGCCGCGAATGCGGGCAAGAGTATTTCCCGGTATGGGCCAGCGGCCCCAAGGGTTCTCCTGACATTTTCGAGCCGCGGGACATCGGCGACCGCAGCCGTGAGGATTCGGATGGTGATGACAGCATAGGCTTCGGCCTGCTGATGCCGGACCCCGCCGCCAAGTTCGACGAATCCAACCTGGATCGCTACCCCGAGGAATGGATCGATTTCACGCGTGCCAATCCCGAACTCAAAAGTAATTACAAGCGCTACACCCCGACCCCGGTGAGCGTCAATCCCGCCGGGGAGGTCGCGGGTGACGGCATGCGCAGTCATTTCGTTCCAGGCTCGTTCCGCTTCTGCCTGAGTTGTGGCGTCAGTCACGATGCCACGATGCGCAGCGACTTGTCCAAATTATCCAGCCTGAGTTCTGAGGGCCGCAGTTCGGCGACGACAGTGCTGACCCTGGGGGCATTGCGCTATCTCCTCGAAGATGCCGATGACCTCAAGCCGGAAGCGAAGAAGCTGCTCGGCTTCACCGACAACCGGCAGGATGCCTCGCTGCAGGCGGGCCACTTCAACGACTTCATCCAGATTCTTCTGCTTCGCGGCGCGTTGTTAGCTGCCGTCGAGTCGAAAGGGCAGCTGACCGACGAAGTGCTGGCCCAGTCGATTTACGATGTCCTCGCGCTTTCCAAGCCTGAATTCATGGCCAATCCCGAGGCGCGCTTCATCGCCGAGGATCAGGCTCGCAAGGCATTGCGTGACGTGCTTGGCTATCGCCTTTACTTCGATCTGCGCCGGGGCTGGCGAATCACCAATCCGAACCTTGAGCAGTTAAGCCTCCTGCAGATCGGCTACCAGTCTCTTGCCGAAGTGTGTGCCGAGCAGTCCTTATGGGACGGCGCGCCGCCTTTGCTGGCGCAATCCAGTCCTGAAGTACGCGAGCGCGCAACTCGACATCTTCTCGATCTCATGCGGCGTCAGCTCTGCATTAAGGCCCGCTATCTGGATGCCGACCAGCAAGAGCAAATCCGCCAGACCAGCTTCAGCCACTTGCGCGATCCGTGGGCCATCAATGACGATGAACGGCTGCAGCCGGCGCGCTATCTCATCCTTGGTTCCAAGCCTTCGCAGTTGAACCAACAAGATGATCGCGCCGCCTACTTGTCCTATCGATCCAGTTTCAAGAGAGACATCGCCAAGCCGGGCTTTTGGGGTGAGAACGCCCAGGACCGCTGGCCGGCAAAGTTTAACGAAGATTATTTCGGCACTGTGATCGATGCCATGCTCTCGGCCCTAATTCAGGGCGGGCTGGTGCAACCGCTGGATGCGCCCGGAAACAAGACCGCGTACCAGATTACGGCTGCCGCATTGGTTTGGAAGCTGGGCGATCCAGGCAATCCGGCACCAAATGCCGCCAACCAGCGGAAGAGCAATAATGAATTCTTCCGCGACCTCTACCTCAACGTCGCCAAATCGCTCCTGCAAAGCAATCGGCTCCTGCAGTCTCTGGAGGCACGGGAACATACGGCTCAGGTCGATGCTGCTGACCGCGAGGAGCGCGAAAAGCGCTTCCGTGCCGCAGATCTGCCGATACTGTTCTGCTCCCCGACGATGGAGCTCGGAGTCGACATCGCCGATCTCAACACCGTGTACATGCGCAACACACCGCCCACGCCGGCCAACTATGCGCAGCGCAGCGGCCGTGCGGGGCGGAGCGGACAACCGGCATTGGTATTCACCTATTGCGCGGCCAAAAGTCCGCATGACCAGTATTACTTTACCGATCCCGTGCGCATGGTGGCCGGCAGCGTCACACCGCCGCTCCTCGATCTCGCCAACGAAGATCTGATACGCAGCCATTTGCATGCGGTATGGTTGGCTGAGACGCGCCAGAGGCTCTCGGGGGCGGTCAGCGAATTGCTGAAAATGGACGATGCGGCGCTGCCCCTGCGCGACGATCTGATCGGCACCATGGACACCCCGGCTCCGCGGGACCGGGCCGACCATGTTTTCTCCTCTGTGCTGGGCATGCTGAGTTCCGAGCTAACACCAGCCAATGCCCACTGGTACACCAGTGGCTGGGCGGAGCGGATGATCAAGCAGGCCTTCCGTCAGTTCGATCTGGCTATCGAACGCTGGCGCACGCTCTACAAGGCAACGACGCATCAGATGGAAGCGGCACACGCCGTTCGCATGAACGCCGCCGCGACCCAGAAGGACCGGACGGAAGCCGACCGACGCTACTACGAAGCCAAGACCCAGCAAGACCTCTTGCTGCAATCCTCGGCGACGATGAACTCGGATTTCTACACCTACCGCTACCTTGCCAGCCAGGGCTTCCTGCCGGGCTACAACTTCCCGCGCTTGCCCTTGATGGCCTTTATCCCTGCCCGCAAGGAGAGGGTCGGAAAGGATTCCTTCCTGACCCGGCCCCGTTTCCTTGGCCTTTCCGAATTCGGTCCGCGCAGCATCATCTACCACGAAGGCAGTCAGTATCGGGTGCGCAAGGTGATGTTGGGCGTGCGGGATCAAATGGCGGCCGAGAACAGCGGTTCGCAGTTGCCGGTGCGCACTGCGCGCATGTGCCCGGCCTGCGGCTATGGCCACTTCGGCGATCAGCTCCATTTAGAGAAGTGCGCTGCCTGCGGCAGCCTGCTGGAAGGCGGGCTGATCCTCCCGAATCTCTATCGCGTCGAGAACGTCAGTACCCGCCGCGCCACGCGCATCACCTCCGACGAGGAGGAGCGCGTCCGTCAGGGTTACGAAATGCTCACCACCCTGCAATATGCCGAAGAAAGCTGCGTCATGCAGGTGGTCAAGACCCGCTTCGATCTCGATGGCGCCCCGCTGGTCACCGCCCATTACGGCCCGGCGGCCACGGTCTGGCGCATGAACCTGGGCTGGAAGCGCCGCAAGGAGAAGTCGATCTACGGCTTCAACATCGACACCAACACGGGCATCTGGTCCAAGGATTCCCAGGCCCCGGAGGACGACGACAGTCACGAAACCGGCCAGACGGTGCAGCGCATCGTTCCCTTCGTGGAAGACCGGCGAAACATCCTCGTCCTGTATCCGGTCCAGACGCTTGAGGAGGATGCCATGGTCACGCTGCAATACATGCTCAAGCGTGGCATCGAGGCTGAATTCCAGCTCGAGGAATCCGAGCTTGCCGTCGAGCCGCTGCCGCGCCGCGACCAGCGCAATGCCATCCTCTTCTACGAATCCGCCGAGGGTGGTGCCGGCGTGCTGACCCGCATTGCCAATGATCCGACTGCCCTGCGGCGAGTCGCAGTGCGGGCCCTGCGCGTTGCCCACTATGAGCCGAGGCAGGGCGCTTGGGCCGCTGACCAGTTGCTGGACACCGACAAGACCTGTGAAGCCGGTTGCTATCGCTGCCTCCTTTCGTACAGCAACCAGATGGATCACCGCATCATCCAGCGCAAGAACGAGGTGGTGCTCGACCTCCTCTGCCGGATGACGCGTGCCGAGGCCAAGAGGGGCACGGCCGGACGCAGCGCCGACGAGCAGTACGCAGAGCTCTATCGCCTCTCGGGCAGCAGTCTCGAAAAGGCCTGGCTCGAAACAGTGCGCAAGAATGCCTACCGCCTGCCGGACAAGGCGCAATTCTCCATGAGCGAATTCAAGGTGCGGCCAGATTTCGGTTACGGCGGCGACTCGCCGGCGCTGGTGTTCATCGACGGCCCGCACCATGAAACCGACCATCAGCACCAGATCGACGAAACGAAAAACCGCGCCCTGCGCGATGCCGGCTACGAAGTCATTCGCTTCCCCAAGGAGCAGGCGGCGTGGCCGGCGATCTTCGGCCAGTTTCCCGATGTCTTCGGCAAGGGAGTCGCGGGATGAGCCTCGGTTATCAGCCCGGCAGCCTCGTCCGGGCGCGTGGGCGCGAATGGATTGTCCTGCCGGGATCGTCGGATGACGTCCTGCACCTGCGCCCCCTGGGAGCAGGGGAGGATGAGTCGACGCTGATTCACGTCCCGCTCGAGCACCAGCCCATCGAGTCCGCCACCTTTCCGCCGCCCGACCAGACGCATGCCGGCACCCAGGCTGCCGGCCTCCTACTTAGGGATGCCATGCGGCTGGCCTTCCGCTCCGGGGCCGGCCCCTTCCGCAGTTTTGGCAATCTGGCCTTTGCGCCCCGCGCTTACCAGCTGGTGCCGCTTCTCATGGCGCTCAAGATGGATACCGTGCGCCTGCTCATCGCCGACGATGTCGGAGTCGGCAAGACCATCGAGGCTGGCTTGATCGTGCGCGAGCTGCTGGACCGCGGCGAGGTGATGCGCTTCACCGTCCTCTGCCCGCCCCATCTCTGCGACCAGTGGCAGAGTGAACTGCGGGACAAGTTCAATATCGCAGCGGAAGTCGTGACCACCGGGACGGCCTCGCGCCTGGAGCGTGGCCTGCCCGCCGGCACGTCGCTCTTCGACACCTACCCGGTGACAGTGGTCAGTCTCGATTACGTCAAGCAGGACCGCCGCCGCGACGAATTTCTGCGCGCCTGCCCGGAGCTGGTCATCGTCGATGAGGCGCATACCTGCGTTCAGGCCAGCAACAACACCAGGCACCAGCGTTACAAGGTGCTTTCCGGCCTTGCCGAGGGTCGAGAGCGGCACCTGCTGTTGTTGACCGCAACCCCGCACAGCGGGGACGAGGATGCCTTCTACAACCTGCTCGGCCTGCTCAATCCAGACTTTCATCAACTGAGGACATTGACGGGCGACAGCCGCGATAATCTGCGCGAGCGCCTTGCCAACCATTTCGTTCAGCGCCGTCGAGCCGACATCGCCGAATGGCAGGACACATCGGTCTTTCCCGACCGCTTGAGCCGCGAGGCGGCCTACAAGCTGGGCGGGGAGTGGGGCGAACTGTTCAACGACGTGCTCGACTTCGCGCAGCGGATGGTGGAGTCGGTGGCGGGCGAATCTCTGCTCAAGCAGCGCATGAACTGGTGGGCGGCCCTGGCACTCCTTCGCTGCATCAGTTCCAGCCCGGCAGCGGCGGCAACGGCGCTGCGCACGCGCATTCGCGCGCTGTCCGAAGGCAGCGAGCAAATGCAAATTGAGGAGCTGGAGCGCGCGGGCGCCGAAACCGTCTACGACGGCGACAGCGATGGCGATCTATCCATTGACGACAGCCAGCCCGGCGTATTGGTCGGAGAGGAAATTTCCGCACACCCGGATGCCTCCATACTCGCCGGCTTCGTCAGTCGTGCCGAATCCCTGCGCGGGCCGGACAAGGACGGCAAGCTGAAGACCCTCGCTGCCCAGATTGGCGAAATCGTCAAGGCGGGCCACAACCCGGTCGTTTTCTGCCGCTACATTCCGACCGCACACTATGTAGGCGAGTACCTTTGCGCCAGGTACGGGCGGGATGACTTCATTGTCGAGGTGGTGACCGGAGAGCTGGCGCCGGAAGATCGCGAACAAAAAGTCGCCGGAATGTGTGAAGCCGAGCGTCGCATCCTCGTCGCCACGGACTGCCTTTCCGAAGGCATCAACCTGCAGGGGGCGTTTGATGCCGTGCTGCATTACGACTTGTCCTGGAACCCCACGCGCCACGAGCAGCGGGAAGGCCGCGTGGATCGATTCGGGCAGGCCGCCAAGGTAGTGCGCACCGTGCTGCTGTATGGCGAGAACAATCCCGTCGATGGCGCCGTGCTGCAGGTCATCTTGCGCAAGGCCGAGCGCATCCGCAAGGAATTGGGGGTGTCGGTGCCGATGCCGGACAACGCGGGCAAGGTCATGCAAGCCGTCATGGAAGGCGTGCTCTTCAGGCGCGGCAACGGCAAGGTGCAAGCCAAGCAGGCCGGCCTGTTCGATTTCGGCGAGGTCGAGGAAGCCGTCAGCAAGGACTGGGAAAGCGCCCGCGAAAAGGCGGCGCAGAGCCGCACCATCTTTGCCCAGCGCCGCCTCAAGCCCGCCGATGTCCTGCCCGAATGGAACAAGGCGATCTCTTCCCTGGGCAGTCAGGAAGATGTCGAGCGCTTCATCCGCCGCGCTGCCGAACGCATGCAAGCCGCGCTGGAGCCGTACAAGGGCGGCTACAAGCTGCCCCTTCAGCATCTTCCTAATGTGCTCAGAGAGCGCCTCGACGGGGCTGGCATTTCAGGGGAGAGCGTGCGCATCGAGTTCAGGCGTCCCGCCGATCCCCGCCACATTCACCGCAGCCACCCCTTGGTCGCGGCGTTTGCCGATTACCTCGCCGAGCGCGCTTTGGACGGCGCCGCACCGGAGTTGGTCGCCCGCTGCGGGGCGATCTTTACCCGGGATGTCCAGACCCGCACCGTGGTCGCCTTGCTGCGGCTGCGCACCCAGTTGTCCATCACCTACCGCCGCAATCATCGCGTTGCACTGGCCGAGGAGGCGATTGTCGTCGCGCTGCGCGGCGGGAGTGCTCCCGAAGTACTGGGCGATACCGACGCGGCTGCACTGATGGCCGCAGAACCGGCCCGCAACATGGACCCGGCGCGCCGCGGGCGCGAAATCGCCGATGCCCTGGCCGCCATTCCGGCGGCTCAGCCTGCCCTGGCGGAACTGGCCAGGCAACGCGCCGCCCTGCTGCTGGAGGACCACAAGCGAGTGCGCGAAGCGTCGGAAGCCAGGTTCCTCAAGTACGAAGTCACGCCTTGCCTGCCGGTCGATGTTATCGGCTTGTATGTGCTGCTGCCAGCGCCGGTGCTTTGACCATGAGAAAGCCCGACCTCGCCCTCGACGCGCTCCACATCGAAGGCAGCCTGCTGCCCGCCGAGTTCATCCACAAGCTGCTGGAGCTGAAGGCCGACCATCAGTCGGCAGCCGACTACGGCGTGCCGCCCGGCCTCAACCTCAAGGACGAAATTGGCCGCTACTGGCGCATCGCCGCCGCGCTCTGGGCCGATTTCAAGATGCGCTGCGAAAAACAGGGGGCCAATCCCGACAAACTGGCGCTCTCTCATTGGCTGGTGCCGCTGTTCACCCGCGTGCTGGGCTTCGAGGCATGGACGCCGACAACAGGCGAGGCCGTCGACGAGCGCCGTTTCCCGCTGACGCACAAGCTTGGAACGACCCCACTGCTGCTTGTGCCGCATACCGTCGATCTGGACAAGAGCGACACCCGTTTCGCCCCGGAGGGCCGCCGACGCTCGCCGCATGCCACGGTGCAGGAATACCTCAACGCCAGCCATGGCGCCCAATGGGGTGTCGTCGCCAATGGCAACACCCTGCGCATCCTGCGCGACAACCCCAGCCTGACCCGCCCGGCCTACATCGAGGCCGACCTCGCCCGCATCTTCGAGGAAGAGCGCTATGCCGACTTCGTCGCGTTCTGGCTGCTTGCCCACGGCACCCGCTTCGACAACGGCGCGGATGGCCACCACGAGCATCTGTCCATCCTAGAACGCTGGCACGGCCAGGCGCAGGAAACCGGCGAACGGGCGCTGGAGAAGCTGCGCGACGGCGTCACCAATGCCTTACGACAGCTCGGCAACGGTTTTCTGGCGCACCCCGCGAACACCGAATTGCGCGCGACGCTGAACGACAACCGACTCGCCACCGCTGACTTTTTCAAGCAGCTGCTGCGTCTCGTCTATCGGCTGATCCTGCTCCATACCGCCGAGGATCGCGGCCTGCTTCATTCGCCCGCTGCCACGCCTGGGCAGCGCGAGCTCTACGCCCGGGGCTACAGCGCCAACCTGCTGCGCGAGCGCGCCCTGAAAAGCCGTGCAGACCGCCACGCCGACCTCTGGCAGGGGCTGCTGGTGACGATTCGGGGCCTGGCCGATGGGGCCGAGCCGCTGGGGCTGCCGGCGTTGGGTGGCCTGTTCTCGTCCGACAAGTGCCCCGATCTCGATGCCGCCGAGCTGCCCAACACGTCGCTGCTCGCCGCCGTGCGGGCGCTGTGCTTCTTCCGCTCCGGGGCCGTGCTGGCGCGCATCAACTACCGCGACATGGACACCGAGGAGCTGGGCAGTGTTTATGAGAGCCTGCTGGAGCTGCAGCCGGCCATCAACGTCGATGCAAGCCCGTGGCGCTTCGGCTTCATCGGCGACGAGGCGGAAGGGGAGGCAAGGGGCTCCGCCCGCAAGCTCACCGGCAGCTACTACACGCCCGACGAGCTGGTGCAGGAACTCATCAAGTCCGCCCTCGAACCCAGGATCGCCGAGGCGCTACGTTTGGGTAACGGAGCCGCCGATCCACGCGCCGCGCTGCTCGCCCTCAAGGTCGTCGACCCCGCCAGCGGCAGCGGACATTTCCTGCTCGCCGCAGCCCGCCGCATCGCCGCCGAGGTGGCAAGACTCGATGCCGAGAATGACATCCCCGAGGCGCAGGCCTTCCGACATGCCCTGCGCGAGGTGGTAGCGCACTGCATCTATGGTGTCGACCTCAACCCGCTCGCCGTCGAGCTGTGCCAGACCGCGCTGTGGCTCGAAACCCTGGAACCCGGCAAGCCACTCGGCTTCCTCGACCACCATGTCCGCCATGGCAACTCGCTGGTCGGCATCCTCGATCCGGCCATCATGCAGGAAGGCATTCCGGAAAAGGCCTACGCCGTGCTCTCCGGCGACGACAAGGCGACCTGCACGGCACTAAAAAAGAGCAACAGGACACAAGCCGGCGGCCGCCAGCACGAGCTGTTCGATCCCGCCGCGAACCGGGCCATGGCCTATACCCTTGCCGCCCTGGACGCTATGCCGGAAGACACGGTGGCGGCCATCGCTGCCAAGCGTGCCGCCTTTGCGCGGGCCGAGGCCGACGAGCAACTTGCCCGCGAGCGCCTGCGCTGCGACCTCTACTGCGCCGCCTTCTTCGCGCCCAAGATCACGGCCAACGCCACCAAGGTGCCGCTCTCCGGTGATCTGCTGCGCGCCGCCGAGGGTCAGCCAATGCGTGTTGGCGTCGCCGAACTTACCCGCGAACTGGCCGAGGAACACCACTTCTTCCACTGGCGCCTGGCCTTTCCCGAGGTATTCGCGCAAGGCGGCTTCGATGTGGTGCTGGCCAATCCGCCGTGGGAACGCATCAAACTGCAGGAACAGGAATTCTTCGGGCCGCGCAACCCGGAGATCGCCACCGCCGCCAATGCCGCTGCCCGCACCCGGTTGATCGAGGTGCTCAACGCCGCCAACGCCAGCCCGGCCGACAAGCGCCTCTACCGAGACTTCATGCAGGCCCGCCGCGGCGCGGAAGGCACCAGCCTGTTCGCCCACGACAGCGAACGTTTCCCGCTGACGGGGGTAGGGGACGTCAACCTCTACGCCCTGTTTGCCGAAACCATCGCCCAACTGACCGGTTTGCTCGGCGCTTCAGCCCCCAGCGCCGTCCCGCCGGGACTGACTTTTACCGGGCGTGCCGGCATGATCGTGCCCACCGGCATCGCCACCGACGATTCCACCAAGGGCTTCTTCGAGGCCATCGCTACCGGCGGCCGCATCGCCAGTCTCTACGACTTCGAGAATCGCGAGAAGCTCTTCCCCGCCGTGGATAGCCGCATGAAATTCTGCGCACTCACGCTGGGCCGGCAGGAAGCCGCAAGGTTTGTTTTCTTCGCCACCCGCGCCGCCCACCTGCGTGACGAGCGCCGTGCCTTTACGTTGTCGGGTGCCGACATTGCGCTGCTCAACCCCAACACCCGCACCTGCCCGGTGTTCCGTTCGCAAGCCGACGCCGAGCTGACCAAGAAGATCTACCGCCGCGTGCCGGTGCTGATCGAGGAGAGCAAGGGCGCGGCAGGCAACCCGTGGGGATTAGCTATTCGGCGTGTTTTCGACATGAACAAGAACGAAACGCTGGCTCTGTGCCATGCCAACAGGAAGACACGGGACTTCCCGATGTATGAAGCCAAGATGGTTCACCAGTTTGACCATCGCTGGGCAACCTATGAGGCAAATGGCCGCGCCTCCCGAGACATGACCGACGCGGAAAAGAGTGTTCCAGAATCTACCGTAGTACCGAGATATTGGATCAGCGAAGACGACATTAAGTCGGCACTGCCAGGACGGCAAACATGGCAGTGGTTGATGGGATGGCGTGACATTACGAACGCCACCAACGAGCGTACTGTGATCGCAGCGGTGGTGCCATTTGCAGGCACTGATTTCACATTGCGACTGGCCGCACAGGTATCGGCAGATTTGCGGCAGTTATCTTGCTTGGTTGCGAATTTCAACGCGCTTGTTTTTGATTTTGTCGCCAGACAGAAAATCGGTGGAACTCATCTCTCCGACTACATCACCAAGCAAATTGCCACTTTCCCGCCTGATCGCTATACACAGGCCGATTTCGACTTCATCGTCCACCGTGTCCTCGAACTCACCTACACCGCCCACGACCTCGCGCCCTTCGCCCGCGACCTTGGCTATGACGGCGCGCCCTTCCCGTGGAACCCCGAGCGCCGCGCTCTGCTGCGCGCCGAGCTCGATGCCTACTATGCCAGGCTCTACGGCCTGACCCGCGACGAACTACGCTACATCCTAGACCCCGCCGACATCTACGGCGACGACTACCCCTCCGAAACCTTCCGCGTCCTCAAGAACAACGAAATCCGCCAGTTCGGCGAATACCGCATCCGGCGGCTGGTGCTGGAGGCGTGGGATCGGATGTTCGAGAAGCGTTGAAGCATGGCCTCGGTGCTTGCATGGCTTGATTTTTCGGAACGCGACCAGCGCCGGGCGAGAGAACTCATCCAGCTGTTCCTGCAGCCGGAAAGCCGGGATGAGCTCGGCATCGGCACCGTGCGGGATGCCCTGAGCGACCTCCTGTTCCCGGGCATTTCGGTTATCCAGACGCGCGCCAGGTATTTTCTTTTCGTTCCCTGGCTATTCAAGGAGGGCGCGAGAAGGGGCAGGCGCGGCCGTGAGTTGCTGAACTGGGTCGACAAATGGCAGCGCATCCACGTCGAGACGCTCAGGCAATCGAATGCCGTCGACGGGTTGATAGGCCGCGTGGCGGGTGCGCGCGTCAAGATATTGCCATCGACGATCTATTGGAACGCGCTCCTGCGTTTCGGCATCCTTCGGCTCGACGGCTCCCAGGAGATCATTGCCGCGATTGATCCGCAACGCCGGGCGTCGGAAGAGGCACTCAGGGAAGTAACCGGCCTAAACGAAAGCGTCTGGCAAAGGAACCTGCCGGATGCGCCGCAGGGCTTTCCTGACGTTAGGGAGCTGACCTTCGATCTGACGCCCGATGAAGCCGATTGGCTGTCGGAACGCATTCAGGACACCACAGACGGAACGCCCCTGGCCTGGCTGGCTTCTCTGAATCAGGCTCCAACGGGGGAGTTCCCATGGGGGGAGCCTCTCTTCTCCGGCGCGCCGGCAGCGATGAAATCCCTCCTGTTGCACGCGGAGTTGTTTTCGCTGGCCATGCACGGCGCGGCATTGCTTTACAACCTCCTCCTGGCCCGTCGCTCGGGAGAGCTCGGGGACGAGCGGGCGGAAGCGCTGGCGACCGATTATGAGCAAGCCATCGAAGGCTGGGCTGAAGAGGTTGGCCTCAGGCAAAAGGCGCTTGTTGGCTGGGACCGATCATCGATGTGGGGGCTGGCAACGGGCCAGAACCCGGGCATCAAGCCGCAGACACGCTCGTTCATCGAGGCATGGTGTGGCAGCGGGGTGTTGAACGATCCGCTGATGGCACTGAAGGATCCAGGGCTCGGGCAACTGGTGGCCAGGCGCGAGAGAGAGCAGAAAAGGGGGCAAGCGCGGCTGATGAACGATCGCCTGATGAAGCAATGGGGCGGCGCTTCCGGCAGCGGCCGCGTGATATATCGATGGGATCGCGTGAAAACGATTCTGGGCGACATCGCACGAGGGAAAGCCGATGCTCTCGCCTGACAGCCGACTCCTGCTCCTCGATGCGCTGCGCCCGCCCGCCGGGTTTCTGTTTGATCGGGCAATCGCCACGACATTCACGCTGGATCTGGAAACCGCGCTGATGGTTCCGCTGGCGCTTTCCGGGTACGCAATCAAGGAATCACCGGATCCGGTCGAGGTTCTGGACGCGATCAGGAGCTGTGCCGGCAAGATAGACATTTTTTGCCAGGCAGGCGGCATCAGGGCGGATCGCTGGCCTTCAGATCTGATAGGTCTGCTGGAGAACTCGATACACCAAGTGCCGCGCCCGAAGCCGGGATGCCTGTTCCATCCCAAGGTGTGGGTCCTGCGCTACCTTGCCCAGGGTAACGGAGAGCGCAGCTATCGCTGCCTCATCCTTTCCCGCAATCTGACTCAGGACAGGAGTTGGGACCTTGTGCTCAGGCTCGACAACGATCCGATTTCCGCGGGCCGGGGAATCAATCCATCCAACCAAAACCTGAACCGGTTTGTTTTGGCGCTGCCAGCAATGGCTGGCATGAGCGAGGACAGTGATCGGACGGGCGCCGTGGCGGAACTCGCCGAGGAACTGCGCAAGGTATGGTGGGAATTGCCCGAGGATGTGCAGGACATCCGATTTTGGCCGTTCGGCTTGCCGGGCATGAGGAAGCCGAAAACGGGGGAAATGTTTACCGGCTACCGCCACCTGATCGTGTCCCCGTTCATCAGTCCCCAGGGAATGACGATCGTTCTCGGGGAGAGCAACGACACCGTCGTATCCATCATATCGAGAGGGGACGAACTCGACCGCCAGCCGCAAGACCAGATGCCGGATGGGACTTACTACCAAATCAGCCCCCTCGCCAGCCTGAAAGGAGACGAAGAGCGCAGCGAAGTATCGATACAGACCGAGCAAATGCTGGGCGATCTCCATGCGAAGCTTATCGTCGTTGAAACCAACCGCCGCGCGCGGGTGTTTGTCGGCTCGGCCAATACAACGGAAACGGCATTCAATGGGAATGTCGAGATTCTCTGCGAAATTTCCGGCGGCGCGACGCGCATCGGTGTCGAAGCCTTGCTGGGTGAAGGCAGCCCGCTGCGCGAAATTCTCGATGAGTACAGCTTCCCGGAGACGCCGGCACAGGACCCGAAAAAGAACCTTGGCCACAGCGTCGAGGCGTATCTGTTTGACCTGGCCGGGATGAGGCTCCGCGCGCATGCGCGAGAGGCTGCCGACGCCTGGAACGTGAATGTGACGAGCGAAGATCCGGTGCCGATGCCCGCGAAGTTCGATGCCGAGTTGTTTATTTCCCCGCTGAACAGAACGGACAGAAAACGGTTGGCCTTCGGCCAGAATGTAGCGGCTGAATTCGCGCCGATGGCTGGGGCTGATATTACGCCATTCATGACCCTGACCTGCGTCGGCAGGGGGGATGGGAGCGAGGTCGAAAAACAGATGGTCGTTCGCGCGGAACTGGTCGGGGGGCCGCGTGAGCGGCTGGATGAAATATTGGTGCGGCAGATCGACACACCGGAAAAATTCCTGCGGCTACTCGATCTGTTGCTTGGCCTGGGCGGGGCTCTCGTGCCCGTATCAATGACGGGGGCTCACGCACCCGATGGAAACTGGGGCAATGCCGGCCTGGGACCGGGGTTGCTCGAACTGGTGGCTCGATCCCTGGCCGAGCGACCGGAGGCATTGGATGCGCTGGAAAGCGTGGTTGCCCGGCTTTCTTCGACCGAGCGTGGCCGGGCCATATTGCCGCTGGGCTGGAACCAGCTCTGGGAGTCAATGCTAGGCGCGCGCATTTTGATGGGGCGGGAGCACGGATGACCATGCGTTTTACTTCCAAAGCAGTGCTGGAGCAGCTTCATGGTTTCCAGCGAGCGACGGTCGAGCATGGGTTTCGGCGCCTTTATCTTGATGGCGATTCAACCCGGCGCTTTCTTGTGGCGGATGAAACCGGCCTGGGGAAAACCCACGTGGCGCGGGGAATCATTGCGAAGACGATCGAGCATCTGCAGGATGACGATGCGGTCAAGCGAATCGACATTATTTACGTGTGCTCGAATATCGATATTGCGGACCAGAATCTCAGAAAGTTGATGGTCTCCACCGTGCACCGGAAGACGCCGGCGACACGGCTGACAATGCTGGTCGCCCAGCCGGAGCTGCTTGAACCGCTACCCGACGATGCGCTGAAACCCGTGACGTTCCTCTCCTTCACGCCCGCCACGTCGTTCGATTTTGGCTGGCAGACAGGGAAAGCGGAAGAACGGGCAGTGCTCTACCTGCTCCTGAAGGATGTGAGGGAACTTCAGCGGCGGGAGGACACCGCGCTTCGCCGAATTCTTCAGGGGAACGTCGGTTCGCTTGATGGCTTTGAGCGCTACATCGATATTCGCAAGCGCGGTGGTGAGGACGGGATGCCTCGTTGGGAGCCCGGCATTCATCGACTCTTCATGAAAACATACCGGAGCTCGCAACTGCGTGACCGTGTCGAGGGCCTTGTCGAGACGGTAAGCGGTCGCCCTGGCCTTACCAAAGAACAACATGGATTGGCGCGCCAACTGACGGCCGAGCTCAGGCAGATGTTGGCCCGCTGCAGTGTGAAGGCGCTTGACCCGGACTTGATCATCCTGGATGAATTCCAAAGGTTTAGCGACCTGCTCGCCACGGGAGAGGAGCGCAGCGAAGCCGCAGAGCTGGCCAATCACCTGTTCGAGCAGGAAACGGCGCGTGTGCTTCTCCTGTCGGCCACGCCATACAAACCTTACACGCCAGCCGATGAAGCGTTGCATGGCGAAGATCATTACCGGGATTTCTTCAATACCCTTCGCTTTCTCGATGCCGGGAATGGCCGGGTAGATGGCATACGCAAGGACTTTGCAGAGTTTCGACGAACGATACTGGCCGGGCACGACGTCACGAACTTGCGTCAAAGGATCGAGGGTGAGCTGACCAAGCTGTTATGCAGAACGGAACGACCTCTGGATGAGTCCAGCGGCACGGGAATCGAGACAGTCATCAAGTCAGAAACCGCGAGCGCGCTGGATCTTGCCGGGTATGTTGCTTTGCATCGGCTGGCCGAGGCGGTGGATGCCCCGCTGTCGGTTGAGTATTGGAAGTCGGCGCCGTATTTTGCAAATTTCCTCGATGGGTACCGGGTCGGGGAGAAAGTCAAGCAGGCATTGCAGGACGAAGAGAAATTCCACATTTTGGCGCCGCTGCTCAGTTCGACACAACGCATACGGCAGCGCGATGTACAAAGTCTGAAAAAACTGGATTGGGGGAATGCGCGGTTGCGGCTGTTGGCAGAGGACACGGTTGAAAAGGGATGGTGGCAGCTTCTCTGGTTGCCGCCATCTTTGCCGTATTACCAGTGTGGCGGGGTATTTTCGGAGTTTGTGGGTCAAGGCCTGACAAAGCGGCTGATTTTTTCGAGCTGGGTCGCCGCGCCATCTGCCATCGCCTCCTTGATCAGCTACGAAGCCGAGAGGTCGATAGCCAAATCCGCCCACCGGCATGAGAACTGGCGAGACACCCGCCGCGCATTTCGTCCCCGACTTCAATACCGTGTCGAGGATGGACATCCGGCCGCGATGACGACCTTAATGCTGTTCTGGCCCAATCCGGGCCTGGCTGCCGCCACGGATCCGCTGGAGGCGGCCAAATCGATGCCGGAAGGCATCATGGACATAGCCGCTCTAGAGGTCTGGGCGTCGAGCCGTCTAAGTATCGACGACATAGCGGGCCGGCAAGAATCGTCTGGCAAGGCCAGTACAGCATGGATATGGTCTTTGGCTGTAGGGTATTTGCAGAGGCCGGACGACCAGCCAATGCTGATGCGGGCCTCCGATATGGAGCTTGCCTCGCCCATGATTCTGGAAGCGAAGTCGCTGAGCGAGATGGAATCCGCGGATACCCCGCGCGGGATACTGGAACATGTCCTAGCGACCCGGCACGTCTTGTCTGGCGATTATTCTGATTTGCCGAGAGAGATTCCCAAGGGGCTGGTGAACCTGCTAACAAGGATCGGCCTTGCCGCTCCGGGGAATGTGGCTTGGAGATCCCTCAAGAAATTCGCCGGTCCTTGCGTCACGGAACTTGGCCTATGGCAGGCGGCGGCGGCATTGGCCAACGGATTCCGATCCTTGTTCAATCGCCCGGAGTCGACTTTGTTGCTCGACGCGCTCTACCCGGCCGATGATGAATCTTATTGGCAGGCCATCTTGATGTATTGCAGGGATGGGAACTTACAAGCGGTCCTCGACGAATACCTGCATCATCTTGTAGAAGCGGACGGCATTACTACCGACTCTGATCAGGGGATCATGGAACTCGCCGAAGCGGCGAGAAGAGCTTTGACTATACGGGCCGCCCGATATGTTGGCGCCGACCTTGATCAACCTGGCAAAGAAGGAATCCCGTTTCATAGTCGCTTTGCCCTGCGATTTGGCGGATTACGCCAGGATCAAGACGATGTGCGCCTGCCGGAAGTGCGCGCAGCCTTCAACTCGCCATTTTGGCCCTTCATTCTTGCCACAACATCCATCGGTCAGGAAGGCGTGGACTTCCATTGGTGGTGCCATGCCGTCGTGCATTGGAATTTGCCCACAAACCCGGTGGATTTCGAGCAACGGGAAGGCAGAGTTAGCCGCTACAAAGGGCATGCGATCCGCAAAAACATTGCCGAGAAGTTTCGCATGGAAGCACTGCGAAACACTTTGAAGGATATATGGACGAGCTTGTTCGAAGCTGCCAAAAACTGGCGAACCAGTGAAACAGGGGGGCTAGTTCCGTACTGGATTTTTCCTGGACGTCACAAGGTCGAGCGCCACATGCTTGAGTTTCACCTGAGCCGCGATGGCCGTCAGTGGGAGAGGCTTCGCGACTCATTGGTTCTCTATAAGCTGGCTTATGGGCAGCCGCGGCAGGAGGACATGGTCGATTTGCTTGCGAAACGCGGGATTAACTTGGATGTTCAGACCATTGACCATTACCGAATTCGGTTGAAGCCGCGATAGATTGTTCGGCTTAAAACACAAGCTCCTGGATTGGAGCCTGAGTACCGTGCATCGTATGAACGGCTGATCGCTCGCATCAAAAATCACTTGCCGATGGAACAACCATGAAATTCTCAAAAGGACAACGCGTTAAACATCCCGGAAAACCCGAATGGGGTCTGGGGCAAGTGCTTGAAGACAGTAGTTCCGCCTCTGTGAAAGTGTTCTTTATCGGTGCAGGAGAGAGACAGTTATCACTCTCTCATGTGACCTTGATACCGGTAGCAGGAAAAGAGGCGGAGCATACCGTTCTGGATAACCTAAGACCGATCGCCGACGGGCCAGGCATACGCTATATGAGCCTACCCCGCGCGGTAGAGAAGTTCCTTGAATTGTTTCCCCATGGTTTCCATGGAAAGAAGTACACCGGACAGGAAAGGGATTACAAGATCAAGGCACATCAAATGGCGCAAGAGCTGATTTCCGAAGCCGAGCTGAAGCGCCTGCTAGCGGAAGGGAAGCACGAGGAAGTTTGCCGACGCGCGCTGAGAGTTGCCAATGCCACCAATCTGATCTTTCCCAACGAGAAAATGGCATTGAAGGATGGTCTGGAAAATCCGCTTGCCCGAGCGGATTTTGCCACTGCTTTTTATGATCTCCTCTACTCGCCGGGCTCGTTCAAGGCGCGCTTCGACGGATTTGCGCGCGTGCTGGGAAGCATTGGCGCTAACAAATGGACCACTGCAACATACTTTCCCTTCATTGTTCATCCGGATCAATACATGTTCGTCAAGCCTACCGTGACGCAGAAGGCTGCCGAACTATCGGCATTCGAAATCAACTATCGCCCCGAGTTGAACTGGCTGACTTACGAGAGCGTGCTGAAGTTTTCGAACTATTTGAGAGCCGAGCTGGCGGAGCTGAAACCGAGGGACATGATCGACGTGCAGTCCTTCATGTGGTGCATTGCCCCTGAAATTTGAGCTTACGGAGATGTCGGGTTGGCATTGCGTTTGACAATGGCCTTCGCCTCTTCCGCCACCTTGTTACGCAGCGACGCCGGCCCCACCACTTCCACCGCCGCCCCATGCCGCAGGATGTCCATCATCAGCTCCTGCGGATGGGAGAAGGGCACTTCCAGCAGGTAGCTGCCGTCCGGTTCGAAAGAGCCTTTCTGTTTCGAGTGCCAGCGTTCGGCGGCGACCCAGCGCGCCCGCTCGGGCGTGAAGCGCAGCTTGGCCCAGGTCACGGCCTTGCCCGAAAAAATCCCGTAGCCCGCGCCCAGCACCGCATCCAGCTCGTCGCTTGAGACGTCCTTCGCGCGGCTTTCCAGGATCTCGATGCGCTCGATGGCGTCCACAGCAAAGCTGCGGATGTCGTTCCTCATGTGGCACCAGCCGTCCAGGTACCAGTTGTCGCGGTAATAGACCAGGCGCTGGGGCGAGACCTCGCGCTCGGTGGGCTGGTCGTTGTAGCGGGCGTGGTAGCGAATGTGCAGGCGCCTGCGACGCAGCAGCGCCGAGCCGACGGCGGCGAATTGCGCGAGCGGCAGGTGGCGCACCTGCACGCCGAGCACCCGCACGCGTTTGACCACCTCGTTGGCGGAATTGTCGGCGCTGCCGAGGAGCTCCTTCAGCCGTGCCATGAGGGGCTTCAGGTGGGGGCCGAGGAGCCCCCCACGGTCGAGGCCCGAGATGAGCTGCTGCATGGTGAGCAGCGCATGGATCTCGGCGTCGTTGAACCACAGGCCGGGGAGTTCCGTCTGCACCGGCTTGCCGCGGCCGCCATCGAGCCGGTAGCCGCCCAGGTCGCGGTCGAAGACAATCGGCATCCTCAGCCGGTCGCGCATGAACTGGATGTCCCGGTTCAGCGTCGCCCGCGAGGCCTCCGTGCGCTCCTGCATCAGCGCGAAGGGCACGAAGCTGCGGTTCTTGAGCAACTGCTCCAGCTTGTAGATGCGTTCGTTGAGCGGCATGGCTGGTTCCTGAGCTACGGACTCCCTGGCGGCATTATGCTGTCCGCAAGCAATCGATACAAGGAACGGGAGAAACTTTCGAGGGAAAACCGCCAGGCTCACCCCCTGAGACTGCCAGCCTTTATCCTGTTTACGTGATCCGGCAAGAACCCCGCATGTCTCGAAAGCTGAAGGAACTGATATGGAAACACATGGGAATGTAGCACTGGGAGAAGCGCCGCCGCGTCTTTCACGGGAATGGCCTGCCTTTGCCGACAGGCTTGCCTCAGCCTTGGCTGGCTTGGCGGAGGACAACTATCTGATCCTTTCGGACAAGCGCTCAGACCGTTTCATCCAGTTCGCGGCTCAGGGCAGCTTCGGTCTGCGCGCGGAAACCACCGGCAATGCCTACCTGGCGAAGCCGGAGCGGCTTTCCGAGAAGCAAATCGACCGCCTGCAGGAGGTTGGCTGGATGGCGCCTTCGGGTGATCCGTCCTTCTCCACGCCCGAAAACGACCCGGACGGCTCGCCGAATTTCCACATTGATTTTCCAGCCCCGGTAGCGCACGCGGAGGTCGCCCGGTTGGCGGTAGATACCCTTTCCAGGAACCTGCAGATACCGCACCCCGGATTCCTGGAATACGAGGCATTTGATGGCGCAGGCAATTCGCTTTTAATCGAGGGACTGGGATTGAAGCGCGCGGAGCGTGGCGTCCCGTCGGATCATGCAACGCTATCGCAACAGTTGCTTGCGGCGATGCGGGAAGTCACCGGCATCGACGACCTTGAATACGACGAAGATGGAGACATAACTGTTCGCTATGGCAGCGTTATGGTCTTTACCTGTCCTTTGGACAAGCCGCCCCGCATTCTCATCCACTCCCCTTTGGTGCTCGGCGTCAGTGAGAGCCTCCCGCTGCTGGCTCGCCTGAACGAGTTCAACATCGGCGCCAGCCACATGCATTTCTTCTTCAGGGAGGGAGACATCTTCGCGATGGCCGATCTTCCAGCCGTTCCCCTGGTGGCCAGGCAGTTGGGTGGCGTCCTGCGCCTGTTCTGCGAGGTGGCCGATGGGGTCGATGAACTGCTTGCCGCCGAGTTTGGCGGTAAGGTTGTATATTCCGGCGACATGCCGAGCCTGCTCAGGCACTAAAATGGATGGCGAGTCGCGATTGACTGACAGGAATTTCGTCGAGGAATAGAAATGACCAACAAGCAGCGGCAGGTCATCCTGCAGATCGGGGCCGAAGGGGGCGAGCTTACCCTGATCGGAGAGAACACCCCAAAGGGCTGGGCGTTCACCCTCGCCATCGTCGACCAGACGCTGACCTTTATCGAGGAGGGCGGCGAAATCAGCGGCATCTGCGGAACGGCCTCGACGTGGCGCGGCGCTCTGAAGCTTCTGGATATTTATCCCTGGCACATGCTCTCTGCGGTGCATGTGCATCCGGAGTTTGCCGAGCGCATCCTGCGGGCTGCCATCGCGCGGCTCGCCAAGGAGAAATCCTCGCACGCGGAAAGCCGGCTGAGGCGCTGGCAAGAGAAATGCCGTCAGCCGGAGGCCGAGTAGTGACAGGATTGCGCGTCACCTTCGGCCTGCACCTGGACGGCCAGCGCGCCATGCGGCCGGCCGACCGCATGGGCGAAATCACGGTCGGCCCTCTCGGGCTGCTCGCCATCCTGGAAACCCACCTGGGCCTGCTCGGCGAACAGTCTTCGCGCGCCGAGCGGATCGTGCAGTACCGGGAATGCCTGGCGAAGGCCGACGGCGTGACGGTCTTTTATCACGCGAGCTTCGCCACGGATCCCCAGGGCGTTGCCGATGCGCTGCTCGAATGGCGCGACCTGTGGCATCTGCACGGATGGGATGGACACTTCGACGACGTCGCGCCCGCCCGCCTGCGCGATCTGGCTACAGTCGAGGAAATCGCCGCGCGACAGCTTGCCCCTTCCCTCGGCGAGCGCCTGGCGCGCGTCCGCTGCGAACTCGACCGGCGCACGCCACCCATTGAGAGCGTGCGGCTGGCGGAGGCCTTGGAGGCGCTGCCGAAGCGCTGGTGCGAGGTTCTGGCCAGGCTGCCGGTCGTCGCCTGGCCCCTCGATGCGGCTGGCGAGGGGTTTCTCGGCAGACTCCAGGAAGCGCTCAGGCGCGCCGCCGCCGGCGAAAAACCCGGCAGGATGCCTTGGCAGGAAGACGGCAGCGTCAGGGTGGCGCGCAGCGAGACGCGCTTTCTCGCCGGCGCCTGGCTGGCGAATGAAGTGGCGGATGCGCCGTCCACGCTGCTCGTCTCAACCCTGGAAAACGCCCGCCTGGATGAGAGCCTGGCGCGCGCCGGCCAGCCGCGCCACGGCTTGCGCGAGGCGAGCGCCTTCCGCCCGGCGCTGCAGGTGCTGCCGCTCGCCCTGGAACTCGTCTGGGAGCCGCTCAATTTCTACGGCCTCATCCAGTTCCTCACCCATCCGGTGTCCCCCATCCCGGGCTTCGCCCGACGCAAGCTCGCCGCGAAGGTCGCCGAGCGGCCGGGCATCGGCGGTGCGTCCTGGAATGAAGTGTTGGCCGAGATCGACGGGCACTACGGCGAGGGCGCCGCCGCTGTTCGCGAATCGATTCGCCTCTGGGTGGAACATCCGCGCCATCGGCCCGAGAAGGGCGCGCCGGTGTCCTTTGTGCTGGAGCGGGTCGAGGCCCTCGCCGAATTCTTCCGCTTCCACCTCGGCGAGGAGGATGCCGCGCGCCGGCTGGCCAACCATGCCGGCCATGCGCAATGCCGGGCCTGCCTGGAATCGCTCAGGGCCCTCATTGCCCAGGGCGCCGCCACGATCCGGCCGCGCCAGTTGCAGAAGCTCGTTGTGCAGGCCACTGCCAACGGCAGCGACAACCCCCTGCTCGTCGCGGAGGTCGGGGCGAACCTCGCCATCACCCAGCCGGGCGCGGCCGTCGAGGCAGTCGACCGGGTGATCTGGTGGCAGCTCGCCGCACCCGTCCTGCCCCCGCCCTATCCCTGGTCAGCGGCCGAGTTGGCGGCGCTGCGGAAAGCCGGCGTAGATCTGCCGGAAGGGGAGCGGCGCTACGCCCGCATCGCCGAGGAATGGCTGCGGCCGGTGCTGGCCGCCCGCCGCGAATTGCTCCTGGTGCTGCCGCCGGATGGCGAGGAAGTCCATCCGCTCTGGCAGATGATCGAGGCAGTGGCGGACAAGCCCCGGATTGAGACGTTGGAACGCTTCCTCACCGAGCCGTCTCGGACGAGCGCGCCGGTCGTGCACAAACCGCTGCCCGCCCCCCGGCGCTGGTGGCAGCTGCCGGACGACGTGCGCGTCGCGCCGCGTGGCAAGGAATCCTTCACCAGCCTCGAACTGCTGCTCTTCAACCCCTATCACTGGCTGCTGAAGTATCCCGCGAAACTGAACCCCTCGCGCGTCCTTACGCTTGGCGGCGACTTCCGGTTGATGGGTACGCTCGCCCACGACCTCGTCGAGCGCCATTTCCTGCGCGCCGATGCCCTGAAGCTGAACGATGCCGAATTCCTGGCCTGGTTCGATCCCGCCTTCGACCAATTGATGAGCGAGGAAGGGGCGATACTCAGGATGCCCGGCCGCGGCGCAGACTTGGAAGGATTTCGCCACCGGCTGCGGCAGGCCCTGCTCGGCCTGCGCCAGCAGGTCGCCCGCGCCGGAGTCGTGTCGGTCGCGCCGGAGATGGAGCTGAGCGGCCAGTTCGCCGGCGGCGATCTCTCCGGCTTTGCCGATCTCGTCATGCAGAAGAAGGACGGCGCGCACGCCATCGTCGACATGAAGTGGTCGGGCGCAAAAAAGTATCCCGAGAAGCTGCGCCAGAACCGGCATTTGCAGCTCGCCATCTATGCCGAGCTGCTGCGCCAGAAAGAAGGCGCCTGGCCCGCCGTGGCGTACTACATCCTCGACCGCGGCCGTTTCTTCGCCCCGGACAGGGCTGCATTCCCCGAGGCTGAGGTGGCGGCCGCGGAATCCGGCGAGAACACCGCCCGGCTCTGGCAGCGCTTCCTGGCGACCTGGAAGTGGCGCCGGGCGCAGATCGAGTCCGGCGCCTTCGAGGTGGTCCTCGAATCCATTCCGCCCACCGAGGAGTCGGAGCCGCCGGAAGAGGCGATGGAAATGGAGTATCTCAACGAGGCCTACAACGATTACCGCTCTCTGGCCGGCTGGGGGCGATGAGATGAACGCGCCGGCCGAACCGCGCATCACCTTCATCAGCGCCGGCGCCGGCAGTGGAAAGACGCATAGGCTGACCGAGATCCTGCACCGGGAGCTTTCCGCTAAGCGGGTACGGCCCGCCGGCGTGATCGCCACCACCTTCACCAAGAAGGCGGCGACGGAGTTGCGCGAGCGGGTGCGCGGCCACCTGCTCGGCCAGGGCGAGTTCGCCCTGGCCAACGCGATGGGCCAGGCGCGCATCGGCACTGTCAACAGCGTGTGCGGCCAGCTCATCGAGCGCTTCGCCTTCGAGGCCGGCATGGCCGTCGACCTGCAGGTGGTGGAGGAAGCGCAGGCCGCCACCCTCCTGGACAGGGCCATCGACACCGTCATGGACGGGGCCGCGATGGGGGAATTCCTGTCGATCGCGCGCCGCCTCGGACTGGCCGAAAGCTGGAAGGAAGAACTGCAGAAACTGGTCAACCAGGTTCGCGCCAACGACATTCCCTCGGAACGCCTGCGTGCCTTCGCCGAGGCCAATGCCCAGGATCTGCTGACGCATTTCCCGCGGCCAGGCAAGGCGGATATCTCTGACGAATTGCGGAATGCAATCCGCTCTGCTCTGCCCGGCATCGAGCGCCAGGCGGAAACGGGCGGCAAGAAAAACACCAACGACTACCTGTCCCTGCTGCGCGGCTTCGCGCGCGATCTCGAAGCGAACTCGGCCGCCTGGGGTGACTGGGTCAAGCTTTCCAAAACCTTCCCCGAGAAGGGCCTTGCACCGCTTGCCGAGCCGATCGCGGCGGTCGCCGCACGGGTGGCCGAGCATCCCATTCTGCACCAGGACATCGGCCGCTATCTCGCCCAAATGTTCGATCTGGCGGCGCAAGCTCTTGGCATCTATGCGGAGAGCAAGCGCGAGCTGGGCGTGCTCGACTTCACCGACCAGGAGCATCTGCTGCTCGGTCTGCTCGACCGGCCGGCTGTCGCCGAAGTGCTCGCGGAGGAACTCGACCTCCTGATGGTGGATGAATTCCAGGACACCAGCCCGATCCAGCTCGCGCTCTTTCTCAAGCTGGCCCGCTTCGCCAGGCGAGTCTTTTGGGTCGGCGACGTCAAGCAGGCCATCTACGGCTTCCGCGGCAGCGACACCGAACTGATGCTCGCCATCCTGCAAGCGTTGCCGGAGCTGGGTGGTGCCAAGGAGGTGCTGCCGAATTCCTGGCGCTCCCGCCAGGAGCTGGTTCGCCTGGTGAACGAGGTGTTCGTTCATGCCTTCGCTGACAGCCTGCCAGAGGGGGATGTGAAACTTGCACCTGTCCGCAAGGAGGCGCTTCCGGGTCCTCCCGTCGCCAACTGGATCCTGGGCGGAAAGAAGGCCGAAGAGGAATACGCCGCCCTGGCCCTCGGCCTGCGCAAGCTGGTGGATTCACGCTATCAGGTGTTCGACAAGGAATCGAAGACGCTGCGGAGTGTGCGCCATGGCGACATCGCGATACTGTGCCGTACCAACGATCACGTTCTTGACTTGGCGGCTACGCTGCGCGATCGGGGCATTCCCGCCGCCATCGCCCAGCCGGGACTGCTGAAAACACCGGAGGCCGTGTTGGCGATGGCCTGTCTGCGCCGCCTGAACGATCCGGGCGACACCATCGCCACGGCAGAAATCGTCTCGCTCGCTGATTGTCTGGAGCCGGAAGAATGGGTGGCCGACCGCCTGCGCCATCTGCAGGCCGGCGGCGACGCCGATGCCTGGCTGGAAAAGGATGCCGGCGATCACAAGGCGCATCCGCTGCTGGCGCGCATCGCCGGATTGCGCGCCAGCCTGCCGTTGCTCGCGCCGCGGGAAGCTCTGCAAACCGTCATGACGGCCTGCGGCCTGTCGTCCATCGTCGTGCGCTGGTCGCAGGATGCCGAAGAGGGACGGGTGCGACTGGCCAATCTCGAAGCCCTGCTCGATTTGGCCTCGCAGTACGAGGATCTCTGCCGCGGCGGGCAGCATGCGGCGTCGATCTCAGGCCTGGTGATCTGGCTGGGCGAGATCGTCGAAGATGAACTGGACATGCTGGCCGAGCCCGCTATCGATGCCGTGAAGGTGATGACCCACCACGCGGCCAAGGGCCTGGAATGGCCGGTCGTCGTGCTGACCGGACTTGCCGCGAACATCAAGGACCGGCTCTGGTCAATCTCGGCGAGGCCGGGGGAGACATTCGACGTTAGCGACCCGCTCAGGGACCGCTTCATTCGCTACTGGCCCTGGCCGTTCGGCCAGCAGCAAAAGGTCGCGGTCGCCGACGAGATTGCCCAGACGCCGCTTGCGGCCGCGTTCAGGAAGTCGGCTATCGAGGAGGGAAAGCGCCTGCTCTACGTCAGCATGACACGGGCGCGCGATTTGCTGGTGCTGGCCCGCTCCAGCCGCAAGCTGACGGGCGAGTGGATCGACTGCATCGAATCGCCCTGGCTGCTGCCGGAGAAGGAAATCGAAACCATCGCGCCGCCCTCGGACGAACCTATTTCCGCAGTGCGCTGGAAACTCGAGCCCGACGCCATACCGGCGCAAGGCAGTGCATCGGATCAGATCTACTGGTTCGAATCCGCGCCAGATAAAGAGCCCAGGCTGCCGCTCAGTTTCAATCCCTCCACCGCTACACCGGCAGCAGCGAAGGTGATGGATAAATTGATGGTCGGAGAGCGCATTCCGATACGCTATGGCGTCGACATGAGCGCATTGGGCAACGCGATTCATGCCTGCATGGCCGCGTCCTTCTGTGACCGTGAACGGCCTCTCGCGGAAGACGACGTCAATCGCCTCCTCGCCGCATTCGACGTGGCCGGCTGCGTAGCTGCCGGCGATATCCTGCGCCAGGTGTCCGCCCTGCATGACTGGATTGTCGGCCGCTGGCCAGGTGCCGTTCCGCTTGCCGAACATCCGGTCCAGTGCGTGCTGGAGAGTGGGCAGGTACTGAACGGCCGCATCGACCTGCTGCTGGACACCGCCGACGGCTGGGTGCTGATCGACCACAAAAGCTCGCAACTGCCTGCGGAGAACTGGGATCGGCTTTCGGATGAATACGGGGCGCAGCTGCATGCCTATAAACATGCCATAGAACAGGCTTCGAACCGGCCCGTGCGAGAAGCGTGGCTATACCTGCCTGTTGCGGGAGGAGCGATTCGTTTAGGAGGGGGAGCAGATTAGGGAAACGCGTTGCGCGGCAGTGAGCGCATGGATTGCCCGGGGAGTGACGGTTTGGACGACGGCAAGGAAAGAGCAGGGAATTATTTCAGCTTGCTGATGGCGTTTCTGCGCGGCGCGTTTTTTGCGTGGGTCGTGTTTTTTCTGATTGTCCTGGCTGGGAGATCCTGCGCATAGTGGCGTAGCCATCCATCCTAGGTTTTAGCATTGGCAATATCGATAAACCTCATAATCTCTTCAGTCTTCCAGTTCTCTGACTTCCCCTTCAGCGGAGATGAAGAGGACAGTGATTCCGGTGCGCTTCTTGGCCAGCTGCGGCAGGCGTTTCCAGAGATTGCGGAATTGCGGTACGTCGGGCAGCGCGATCGAATACCGGGCAAAGGGATCGTCCATGCGCTGCAGGGTTTCTCCGAGGATGCCGATGAAGTAATTCACGCGCATCTCGGGCCTGGAGCCGATGCCCTTGACCTCGATCAGCCAGCGCTCCTTGCCGCGCTTTGCGTGGATATCGACGCCGCGCTGTTTGGCCCATGCGATCTCGGTGCTCCAGCCGGACGCGCCAAGCCAGGTATCGAGTGCCGCTTTCAGCCTGTCTTCCGCCAGGTTGGCTGACTCATCAATCGGAGATGGGCGTGGTTGCTTTTGCTCAGGCTCGATTGCAGCGCCGGCCGGAAAATTGCCGATCAGACCGTCGTCGCGCTTCCTGCGGATAAGTCTGCCTCGACTTGCGAGCCCCCTCGCCGCGATATTGATCGGTTGTTGTGGTGCCGATTTGCCGCGCAGACTGTTGGTGATCTCGCGATCGGTCAGACCGGGCATCTTGCTTAGGAGCTCAAGGATCTGTTCGGCCAAGGTAGTCACTGTAGGTTTGCTCATCGTGTGGCGGGTGTAACAAGAATGGTAGTGGCGGAGCTCCATTTCCCAGTGCTGCCGTGAAGCCCGAGTCCTTACTCGACTGACGGCAGCTTTACTTTGAATACCGCCTCGGCTTGCTCGGGTGTGAGACCCAGATCGGCGATAGCCTTAATCGCTGACCTGGTTCTAATTTCCGAATCATCTACGCCAGCCATGATGTCCCTATGAAGGGCTGTATCCGATACAACATCATCGAAGGTTTTAATGCCAATTCTTGAATGCTCTTGGGTCATTACACGCCTTCCATCCTCGCCGCCCATCCCACCCCCTGCCGCGTCGCCACGAACTCGCGCGACCCCTTCGTGCCCGGATCCACTTTAGAGCGTCTCAGAATGCGTGTGCCCCAGGCGTTCTGCGCCGGCCGTGGGTCGTGCAGGCAGCGGCCTTCCTCGATGGCGGCCATCATCGTGCGGCCGAAGCTGCGCTGGAACTTCCACGCCCAGCCGCCGTTGATGGCTCGCTCCTGGGCTTCGAAGTAAGCCGCTGCTGTTATTTGATTACGGTGCCGTTCCGCTTTGCACACACCGCCATCAATCTATATCTTGACAGGACGAATGCGAAGAGGATAATTTGAATTGTAGCGCCGATTTGATTTCAGCTTGCGGGCGCTTAACAAATGCAGCTAAAGCGAGGGGAAACCCGCTTTGGCGCAAGCTGAGCGGGTTTTTTGTTTGGGCCTTCGGGCCGTCGCCGGTTTAATCGACAACTTGCAGGGCGACTGACAAGTGCTGCTAAAGCGTCTCCGTGGTCCCCGGGCTCCAGACCATGCCGTGACGCCGTCCGTCCGGAGCCATGGGAGAAACACGGCATGCATTCACTCGAAATCCTCCATCGCATCAACGCGCGCCCCGACCCGGTCGAAAGGGGCATCCCCATTCGGCAGATGACCCTGCTGATCAAGAAATCCTGTTTGGCGCAAAGCTACCCCGGTGGCGTCGCGGGCTTCCTTGCCACCCATCTTGCGCGGGAATACGAGCACCTCGTCCGCTACATCAGCATGTCCTCCGGAGAAATCCAGCAGGTGCTCGATGGGCTTATCGCCGTCGGTGTGGACATCAATCAAGCCTGCGCCATCGCGGATTTCAGAATCGGCCCTGTGATGATCTGCCCGGGAATCGACTTCTACACGACCAGCATGCCGGACGCGAAATGGCCACTCTGGGAGGCACGCCTGTTGGTGCCCGTCAAGAAAAAAGGGCGTGATAGCCAGGATCGCCCGCAGCAGCGCGAACCGGAGCAACTTCGGGAAGTCGCAGCCATGAGCGTGCAGAGTGCTGCAGCCTATTTTGAATCGCTGCCCAAGGTGAAGGAAGCGATCATTTCGCGTTTCCCCCACCTCGTAGTGAATATCATGAACTCTGTGTTTCAGTACGAAACGATCGCGATCGGAGAAGGCGAACCCAAGGTGGAAGTCGGCTGCCGGCGCACTTGCGTGCGCCATCTAAAACCATTCGAGGCTGATGGCACGATCAGCAGCGCGTGCCGGGCGCTGCTGATCGACGGCGTCAAAGAGTGCGTGCTGAAGTCTGGCTTCCGAATGTGCATCGTCTGGGGGGAGGATGCTTGCAGCTATGTCGAGAAGAGCGGCGAGGTCATCGAGTGCGCCGAGAGGCCGAGAGGCGGCTTTCGCCTGGTACCGGATCCCAGGGCGTTCAAGAGCCAACAGGCACCGGACGGTACTGGAGAGCAAAAATGAACAGGAATGGCACCGGCGTATTGCCGCTGTGCGGCGCTGAGCCACCCCGCGGCATCGAGTTGCCCGAAAAGCCGCCCCGCTCGGCGCGCTTTGTCGCCAGACTGGACATGTTCTCGCAGTTCCCCTGCAATGAGCGCAGCGACACCTACCGCCTCTCGAAAAACCGCAAGCGCAGCTACTGGATTCTGTGGCTCGGGTATTTCGATGACAACATGGAAATGAAATGGGTGTACATGCCCTATGCCCTCCTGGCATGCGGTGACACAGATGCGGCCGCCGCGGCTCGGGTGATGATCGAGGCGGCCTGGCTCGAGGAAAAACGGCGCGGCTGGCTGGACACCCCCTTCGAGGCCGTCATCGCCGCTGGCCTGCTGACGGTCGACGAGCTGCGCGAGATCGCCGCAAGGGTATGGCCGAAGGAAGGGGGCGCGTCATGTTCATGAGCCACGGTCTGTTCACCTCGGAGTCCGTCTCCGA